>RCUK01000397.1_pt1 | contig 41221 bp, 29 predicted proteins | sample 2166381 | NCBI WGS metagenome assembly RCUK01 (sample SAMN09932809, study PRJNA488358) | compost metagenome | isolation source: compost soil in an enriched community | place: Germany: Experimental Botanical Garden | reverse complement strand
TAGTCAATCTTTTTCCGAATCGATATATTGACAGAACGCGTTATTATAAGATTAACGAATTGCAGAATACAGGCTCTGAAGTTCAGATTATTGGTAAAATTATCAATATCAAAACCGTTGAATTTGCCAAAAATAAAAAACGTCTCGTTGCCACTTTTGTTGACGAAACAGGGCAAATTGACCTAAACTGGTTTCAAGGACATAAATGGATTCGCGAAAGTTTAAAACTGAATGAAACTTTAGTAATTTTTGGAAAATGTTCTCTTTACGGAAGCCAATTTAGTATGGCGCATCCCGAAATTGAATTGTTAAGCGAACACGAAAGAAGCTTACGTTCGGCTATGCAGCCCGTTTATCCTTCGACAGAAGCTTTGGCTAATAAAGGAATTTCGAACCGAACGATTAATAAAATGATGGAACAGCTTTTCTTGGAAACACAAGCATTGTTTACCGAAACTTTTCCACCTTTTTTAATCGAAGAGTTAAAACTGATTCCTAAGCGTGCTGCATTATTCAATATTCATTTTCCGAAAAGTGCTGAAATTTTAGCGAAAGCTCAATTTAGACTGAAATTTGAAGAATTGTTCTTTATTCAGTTGCAATTAATTACAAAAAATCTCATTCGAAAACATAAAATAAAAGGGCATCCATTTACTAAAGTGGGCGAGCTTTTTAATGAATTCTATCAGAATCATTTACCTTTTGATTTAACGAATGCCCAGAAAAGAGTAATCAAAGAAATCAGAACCGATATGGGAAGCAATGCCCAAATGAATCGTCTGCTTCAAGGTGATGTGGGTTCTGGTAAAACGATTGTGGCTTTTATGAGTATGCTTTTGGCTATCGACAATGGTTTTCAAGCTTGTTTGATGGCACCGACAGAAATCTTGGCTAATCAGCACTTTCTTGGGCTATCTGAATTTGCTAAAACATTAAATATTAATATTCGAATTTTAACCGGTTCTACCAAAACTGCTGAAAGAAAGATTATTCATGAAGAATTAGAAAGTGGCGAACTTAAAATTTTGATTGGAACTCATGCCCTATTGGAAGATAAAGTGCAGTTCCAGAATCTAGGTTTAGCTGTAATCGATGAACAGCATCGTTTTGGTGTAGAACAAAGATCTAAATTGTGGAAAAAAAATGAAATTCCGCCACACGTTTTGGTTATGACCGCTACTCCTATTCCGAGAACTTTAGCAATGAGTTTGTATGGTGATTTGGATATTTCTGTTATTGATGAATTGCCGCCAGGAAGAAAACCAATTCAGACCGTACATCGATATGATACAAATCGTTTGAAAGTGTGGAAATTCCTTCGTGACGAAATTGCAAAAGGAAGACAGATTTATATTGTGTATCCGCTAATTCAGGAATCTGAAAAAATGGACTATAAAGATTTGATGGATGGTTACGAAAGTATTTCACGTGATTTTCCGCTTCCGCAATATTCTATTTCTATTCTTCACGGAAAAATGAAACCTGCCGATAAAGACACAGAAATGAAGCGTTTCTCTGAAGGAAAAACCAACATCATGGTGGCTACAACGGTAATTGAGGTTGGTGTAAACGTTCCAAACGCCAGTGTAATGATTATAGAAAGTGCCGAAAGATTTGGGCTTTCGCAATTGCATCAGCTACGTGGACGTGTAGGTCGTGGTGCCGAACAAAGTTATTGTATCTTAATGACGGGACATAAATTAAGCTCTGACAGCAAAACGAGAATGGAAACTATGGTTCAGACTAATGACGGTTTCGAAATTGCCGAAGTCGACTTAAAACTACGCGGTCCCGGCGACTTAATGGGTACACAGCAAAGCGGTGTTTTAAACCTGCAAATTGCTGATATTGTAAAAGACAGGGAAATTTTGTCTCTAGCTAGAAATTATGCCATGAAAATTTTAAAAGAAGATTCTGCACTTCAAAAACCAGAAAATGCAATTCTTAGAGCGATTTTCATCGAATTAACTAAGAAAAAAAATATTTGGAATTATATTAGTTAACAAAGATCCTACGCTACTAAGGTTTATATCCTAGCCTCTTATATTAAATACTAAAAAAGCTCAAAGATTTTAAACTTAAAATCTTTGAGCTTTGAAACCTTAGCAACTAAGAAGCTTAAAAAAAAACTCCATTGCGTCCTTAATATCATTCAGGTGATTTAGTTTTGCTGGGGGGACAAATTTAAAGGGGATGAATATTTTATCAGACACAATGAAGTATATAATTGATTATTTCTTTTTTACATCATTCTTTTTTTCAAAAAGACCGCTAAATAAGCCTTTGCTAATCTTGTTTTTATCGTCCTTTCCTGTTGCAATCAAATGATCAATGTATTCCATATAGGTTTTCTTTCTTTCTTCTAGAAAACCTACCAGATATTCTTCAGAAGCGTGCATACCACTGGTTTCTTCGATCTGTAAAAGTTTCTTGTACAAAGGTTCAATAAACTTTACGATAATCTCATTTGGAACCGATTTTCTGGTGCCAAAGTAACCAACAATCTCACCATCTGTATCTGCAATGATTTTAAAATCGGTTACAACCCAGTAATAACGTCCAGTTTTAGCCATGTTCTTTATAATAACATGAATATTTTCACTGGATTTAATACTGTCCCATAAGAATTTAAAAATAACCTTTGGCATATCCGGATGGCGAACTATATTATGAGGCTGGCCGACAAGTTCAAATTCATCATAACCAGAAACATCTATAAAGTCTTCATTAGCATATAAAATGGTTCCTTTTTTATCTGTTTTACTTAGCAATACTTTATTCTTATTCCAATCCACTTCTCTATCAGAAGGTGTCGGACGGTGCAATCTCGCATCCATAAATTTTACATTTAAATTAATTTACAATTCAATAAGTATGAAATGAATCCTTTAAACCATTTTTAATTTGACTCGATCTCCAAGACAAGGAGAATATTTCTGATTTTGCGAAAAACTGCCTCCAGTTCATTCTCCAGCCACTCTGGAATCTCATTATTGACCGCGAGATTTAGCTGGCGAATATCGTTCATAATCTGTATTAGCTTTTTATACTGAAAATCAAGATCGTAAACATGTGAACTTGTTTGGTAATTTTTAAAAATCTCTCTTACCTCTATTTCAAAATCAGATTGGACTTTAATTTTTTCAATCGAATCTAATGTTATGCTTTCATTCAAAAAATCTTCAATTATTTTTTTAAGATTATGCAGCGTAGGCACTGCAGTCGGTAAATCATACTTAAACATACAATTGGTTTAAAAAATATTAGTTTTGTTTTTGGGGGCTTGGATTAAATTCTAATTCTTGCTGTTTGTCGATTTTACATGAATATCATTAACTAAATCGTCAATTTTTTTGGCGCTTTCTCTCATCATTTCAAGATAAGTAAGCAATTTATCATTGTCTGTGTGTCCTTTTGAAACATCAATCAATTTTAAAACCGAATTTACTGGCAGTTTTAGATCTAATGTTGTTCTATGAATAAAATCATTATAATCTTTTGTCGCTGACATTGAACTGTATTTTGCAGAAGCCAGTTTCATGTTTTCTAACTCATATTCATCTGAAATTTTTGAAATATGATTTTCACTATGCTCTTTAAAGTAGTACGCCCAATAGCCATTCATTAAAAATACAACTGCTGCTAAAACGGTATGAATAATCAAGGTTTCCAGATCAAAATTTACTTGCGAAAAATATACCTGAAGTCCATTTGCATCATTGTAAATATAGTTTTGCAAATACGCCAATCCTGCATGGTGAAGCACAACCAGCAAAGTAAGCGGAATTTGAAGTTTCCAGTTCTGATAAATAATCAAAATCGTGCTGGCAATAAATACCGTAAAATGCATTTCGAACATTCCATGCATTTGATATATATATTGCGCCATAAAAATAGCCAGAACTACAGATAAAACATATTGATAAAATTTGGAGTTTTTCATAAAAAATTTAGCCGAATAGTACAATAAAAGATTCAGTGTACCAACGCCAACACCAATTTCGAAAGTGTCATATTTAAAAGAAAGTCCGATACCAAGAAGAAAATATACTGCAAGTACATAATTAATAATCGTATCTGATTTTTGTGTCATTGTAGACATAAAATTGTGCAGATAATCTTGTTCATTTAAGCTAGCTTTTGTTTTCATAGGTTTTAGTTTTTGGGTTTTGGAAATAGTTATTTAGTACATTTTGGTAACGAACACCCGTAAGCTTTTAGGGCCAAAGCATTGAAAGAAGGATTCACCTTTTGGTTAAGAAGAGAATCAATCGCCATTTGGGCATAATTGCTTTGGGAGTCTGTACAGTATCTGGTTTTATTGTAATTGCCCCTGTAATACAAATTATGTGTCTGATCTAACAAAACTGCTTGTGGAGTTGAGAAAACGCCACATTTTTTTGCAATTGCCTCATCAAAATAAACAGGGATTTTGGCATCAAACTTTTGCTGGATTTCAGCTATCGTAAAATTCTTTTGTTTGTTTAAAACGACTATTTTAAAATTGATCTGATCGCCATACTTTTTAATTAAATCACTTACATGCGGCACATTAAATCGCGAACAAGGACATTCGGGATTAAAGAAATGAATAAAAATTGGTTTGTTGTCAAATGCACAACACGGACCAATCTCAATCTTAGATCCCATTGCAATAGTGCGGTAATTCTTCGGAACTGGAGTTGGAAGACTATATTTAAATTCATTCTGCCAAAACAAATAGCCAATCGCAGCAAGTAAAAATGTGAACCATAAACTTAGAAGTAATTTTTTCTTCATAAAATCATTTTTTTTATTATTTAAACACCAAAGAATAAACACTTGTTAATACTATAATCTCCCTATTTGTAGTAAAAACCAAAAAAAACAACTTCTATTTTCATATTTTAACAATAACGCAATCTATTCTCATAACGTTCTGTTAAAAATCCACCATTTTGTTTAACATATCAATGTTACAAATAAAATCGATAAAGTGCAAAAAAAATCAGACAAATTGTGAAATTTTTCTGTTAGCCTAGAAACAATCAGCCTTCATAAAAATCTTAGACGATACTTTTTGATTTGTTTTGTTTATTTTTTCAAAAAAAATTAAACTTAAATTAAACCTTTTTGTCTGTACGAAGTCTAAATGCAAACCTTTGTACATACAAATGTTAAATAAAAGCCAACGGCTTTTCATTTCGTAGCAAAAAGTTAAATTTGTGAGCTTGCTTAAAAACAAAACCTAAAATCTATATTCACCTCTATTTTATGAAACTAAAACATCTCATTTACACCCTTTTAATTGTTGCTATTGGTGGCTTTGTTACCTACAGAATTATTTCTAACAAGGGCAAAAACGAAGATTCAAAAAAATTTAACGACAAAAAATCTCCAACAACTGTTAATGGAATCGTAATAAAAACTACCACTTTTGACAATAATTTAGCATTATCTGGATCTATTGAAGCAAACGAGCAAGTAGAGATACATAGTGAGGTTTCAGGAATTGTTGAAGGAATATTTTTTAACGAAGGCAGCAATGTTACAAAAGGGCAAGTTCTTCTTAAGGTAAATGATATTGAACTAAAAGCACAGTTAAGACAAGCGCTAACAAGAGAAGATTTAGCTGCTGAGAATGCAAGAAGAGCAAAATTGCTATTGCAAAAAGAAGCAATTAGCCAAGAAGAAGCAGATGTTGCAAAAGCCGACCTTGCTTCTGCTCAAGCTCAAAGCCAGTTAATTAGAGCACAAATTTCTAAAACATCTGTGAGAGCACCATTTTCTGGAAAAATCGGTTTGCGTAATATTTCTCCAGGAACTTATATCACACCAACTGTTTTAGTGGCAAAACTGGTAAATACTAGTAAATTAAAAATTACTTTTTCGATTCCAGAAAAATACGCATCTGAAGTAAAATCTGGATCAGTAATCGATTTCAAAGTTTCTGGATCAGACAAAACCTATAATGCAAGAATTTATGCAATTGAACCCGAAGTTGCCGTTGCAACACGTACGCTTCAAATTCGTGCTCTTGCTGATAATATCGATGGAAAACTTTTCCCTGGAACTTTCGCAGATATCAAATTGCCTTTAAATATCATTAAAGATGCTATAGTTGTTCCTTCTCAAGCTATTGTGCCAATTCAAGACGGTAAAAAAGTATTTGTCGCCAATAATGGCCAAGCAAAAGAAGTAATGGTTGACGCAACAACAAGAACAGATTCTTCCATTTTAATTTTAGCTGGATTAAAACCTGGAGATACTTTAATTACAAGTGGCGTTATGTCTTTAAAAGATGAAGCTCCAATTAAAGTTAAAGTAAAATAATTATGAGTTATGAGTTTTGGGTTATGAGTTAAAAGCTAAATCTTACTAATCAAAAATCTAAAATCCGAACTCTACAATCTAAAATCAAACATGAGTTTATCTACTACAAGCATAAGAAGACCTGTCTTAACTATAGTACTGAATCTATTAATTATACTATTCGGTTTTATTGGTTATACGTTTCTAGGAGTCAGAGAATTTCCATCTATTGATCCTGCGCAGGTTTCCATTCGTACCAATTATACTGGTGCCAATTCTGATATTATTGAATCGCAAATTACAGAACCTCTTGAAAAAGCCGTAAATGCGATTGATGGAATTCGAAATATCACTTCATCCAGCAACCAAGGAAGCAGTACCATCACAATCGAATTTAATTTAGATAAGGATTTAGAGGAAGCTGCTAATGATGTTCGAGACAAAGTCTCGCAAGCCATTAGAAATCTTCCACAAGATATAGATGCCCCACCAGTTGTTTCTAAAGCCGATGCAGATAGCGAATCTATTATTTCGATGACGGTTCAAAGTGACAGCAGAAGCTCTTTAGAATTAAGCGATTATGCCGAAAATGTTATTTCTCAGCGTTTGGAAACTATTCCAGGCGTAAGTGGCGTGCAAATTTGGGGGCAAAAACGCTATGCAATGCGTCTATGGATAGATCCTGTAAAACTAAATGCTTATAAGTGTACAGTTGCCGATGTGAGAAACGCATTAAATGCTCAGAACGTCGAACTGCCATCTGGTAAATTAACAGGAAACAATACAGAATTAACCGTAAAAACAGTTGGAAATCTTTCTAAACCAGAAGAATTCAACAATATTATCATTCGCACAGATGGCGATAAAATTGTAAGGCTAAGTGATGTAGGCGGTGCCGAATTAGGCCCAGAGAATATAGAAACCTCTTTGATGTCTTCTGGTCTCCCAATGATTGGAATGGCAATCGTCCCAATGCCAGGAGCTAATTATCTGGATATTTCTGCTGAATTCTACAAAAAATTTGAGGCCTTAAAAAAAGATTTACCAAAAGACATTAAACTTAATATTGCGCTTGATAATACGCAATTTGTAAAGAAATCTGTATTGGAGGTTGCCGAAACTTTAGGAATATCTATCGTTCTGGTAATTATTATTATTTATTTATTTTTTAGAGACTGGGCAATTGCTTTCAGACCATTAATTGATATTCCCGTATCGTTAATTGCTACATTCTTCATTATGTGGCTTTTTGGTTTCTCGATAAATGTACTAACACTTCTGGCTATTGTGCTTGCAACAGGTCTTGTTGTGGATGACGGAATTGTTGTGACTGAAAATATTTTCAAAAAGGTCGAAGAAGGAATGTCTCCTATAGAAGCAGCCATTAAAGGTTCTAATGAAATCTTTTATGCTGTTATATCCATTTCTGTCACGTTAGCAGCGGTATTTTTGCCGGTTATTTTCTTAGAAGGTTTTGTTGGCCGACTCTTTAGAGAATTTGGAGTTGTAATTGGAACGGCAGTATTGATTTCAGCCTTTGTCTCCTTGACTTTAACACCAATGTTAAATGCCTATTTAATGAAAGGAGGCGAACAAAAGAAATCAAAATTTTATATTAAAACTGAGCCATTTTTTGAAAAAATGAACAGCAGTTATGCTGAATCACTGACAAAATTCATGGACAAAAAATGGATTAGCTTTCCTATTTTAATTGCTTGTTTTGGAATTATTTATTTATTCTTTACGATTCTTCCAAAAGAAACAGCACCTTATGATGACAGAAGTTCTGTTACCATGCGTATGACCACGCCAGAAGGTTCTTCTTATGATTACACTTATCGTTTTATGCAAGAAATTTCAAAACTTGTTGACGATTCAATCCCAGAAAAAAAAGTTAGTTTAGTAATTACTGCTGGAGGATCTGGAGGTTCTGCAACTAACTCAGGTTTTGTGAGACTGTCATTAAAAGAACCAGACGAAAGAACCAGATCTCAAAAAGAAATTGCAGACAAATTAAGCAAATGGACAAAAAGATATCCTGATGCTAAAATAGCAGTAATTCAACAACCTACAATTGCCGTAAACAGACGAGGAGGGTTGCCAATTCAATACATTATTCAGGCTCCAAACTTTGATAAGTTAAGAGAAAAAATTCCTGTTTTTATGAATGAGGTATCTAAAAGCGATGTCTTTTCGACAACAGATGTAAACCTGAAATTCAACAAACCAGAAATCAATGTTACAATTGACCGAGCTAAAGCAGAAAGTTTAGGGATTTCTATTCTTGACATTGCACAGACTTTACAGCTTTCTTTAAGTGGACAGCGTTTTGGCTATTTTATTAAAAACGGAAAACAATATCAGGTAATTGGACAGTTTGATCAAAAAGACAGATCTAAACCTCTAGATTTAACTTCTATGTTTGTGAAAAACAAAAATGGCGAACTGATTCAGATGGATAACGTTGTAAACGTTTACGAACAAAGTAATCCACCGCAATTATACCACAACAACCGTTACATGTCGGCAACTGTTTCAGCTGGTTTAGCACCAGGAAAAAGTATGGGAGACGGAATTGAAGAAATGGATCGTATTAAAGCAAAAGTTTTAGACGAAAGCTTTACTACAGATTTAGCCGGAGAATCGCGAGATTTCGTAGAAAGTAGTTCTAATACTTCTTTCGCCTTCGGATTGGCTTTACTGTTGATTTTCTTAATTCTTGCAGCCCAGTTTGAAAGTTTTATCGATCCGTTTATTATCATTTTAACGGTTCCAATGGCGGTTGCTGGAGCTTTATTCTCATTGTGGCTATTCAATCAGACATGGAATATTTTCAGCCAGATTGGTACAGTAATGTTGATTGGTCTGGTAACCAAAAACGGTATTTTGATTGTAGAATTTGCCAATCAATTGAGAGAACAAGGCAAACCTAAACTAGAAGCTATTTTAGAAGCTTCAGAAGCACGTTTACGTCCAATTTTAATGACGAGTTTAGCTATTGCATTAGGAGCACTTCCTATTGCAATGTCGCTTGGAGCTGCGTCTACGAGTAGAATTGGTATGGGAGTTGTAATTGTGGGAGGAACTATTTTCTCATTAGCTTTAACGCTTTTTGTAATTCCTGCCATTTATTTTATGTGGTCTAAAGCCAGAAAACACTATCCTGAGTTTGACCATATTGACGAATACGAAAGAGACAGCATTAAATAGAAATCAAAAAATCGATTTTTGGTTAAAGAAAACGAATATGAATATCAAAAAAATATACTGTACAACACTTATCCTTATCCTTTGTACTTTCCAGTCAAAGGCACAGGAAGTTCTTACTATTGAGAAAGCTATGACTATAGCTTTGGAGAATAATTTTGAAATTAAAATTGCTAAAAACAATTCCAAAATAAACGAGACGAACGTAACAATTGGTAATGCTGGAATGTTGCCAACAGCTACTGCAAATGTTACTGATAATAACAGTATTATGAATTCGTCTCAAACACGTCAGGACGGCACAAGCACTTCTCTTGATAACGCAAAAAATAACAGCTTAACTTATGGCGTTAGTTTAGGATGGACTGTTTTTGACGGAATGAAAATGTTCGCAAAACTTGATCAGTTGAAAGAACTTCAGAAACTTGGCGACGCAGAACTTAAAAGAACTATTTTGGTGAAAATTGCTCAAGTGAATTCTGCTTATTATGATTTAGTTCAAATGCAACAGCAATTATCGGCATTGGACACTACTATCGTTATTTCAAATCAAAGATTAAATTTAGCCAAAAATCGTTTCAGTATTGGTAAAGCGTCAAAATTGGAGGTTTTAAACGCACAAGTCGATTTAAACTCAGATCAAGTTGCTTTATTGAGACAAAAAGAAGCTTACGCTAATGGTAAAATTTTATTGAATCAGCATTTGGCACGCGACCCAAAAATTGATTTCAAGGTTATAGACGAGGTAAAAGTGGATGATAAATTGGTTTTGGCCGATTTAATGGATTTAGCTCAAAAACAGAATCCCGGTTTAGAGGCGCAAATCATCAATAAACGTATAGCCGAATTACAACTGAAACAGGTAAAAGCAGACCGCTATCCTACTTTAAGGTTAACTTCAGGATATAATTTTTCTGAAAGCCAGTCTAGTTTAGGTTTTACCAGTGAAACTTCTTCGAGAGGTTTAAATTATGGTTTTAATGCTTCTATGAACATATTTGATGGTTTTAATCAGCATCGAAATGAAAAAGTAGCCAAATTACAGATTGAAAATTCGCAGATTGCTATAGAACAGCAAAATACCATTTTAAATACACAGTTAAGCACTGCTTTCCAAACGTATTTAACCAATCTTGAATTAATTGACTTAGAAGAAAATAATGAAACTATTGCAAGACAGAATTTAGAAATTACATTAGACAAATTTAAAATCGGAACCATTACAACTCTTGATTTTAGAACTGCCCAGCTGAATTATGTAAATGCAAAAGTGCGTTACAGTAATGCACAATACGAAGCAAAATTATCTGAAATTGCTCTAAAAGAATTAGCGGGAAATATTAATTTTTAAATTTCCTTTCAATCAAGTAAGGCTTTCTTTGTATCGTAAAGAAGTATTGCTATTTAAAAATCAAATATTATCTGCCTAATCTGCTAAATCTGCGAGCTATTTTTCTCTAGCAGATTTAGCAGATTAGGCGGATTTTTTTAAATTAACAAGAATCAAGAGTTTCAAAAAGGCTTTCTTTTCGATACTGCCTCAACGAGCAGAATTTTTTTTTTCATTTTGCGTCCAGTAGGTGATTTTTAATTTAAATTTGCTTCAAAACACGCCTCGATGATAACATATAATACCAAAGAATGGTTCACCTTTATTTTTCATTTTCATAAATCGGATACCGTTCGAAAACTGTTTACGATCATGATTGCAATTGGAATCTATGCTACCATTGTATGTTATCTTGAACTTCAGTATTTTAAAGTAACCAAAAACGATTATATTCATAACATTCCAATTATGCACGGAATGCTCGGATTTGTAATTTCGCTTTTGCTTGTTTTTAGAACTAATACAGCTTATGACAGATGGTGGGAAGGTCGAAAACTTTGGGGCGGACTTGTAAATAACAGCCGTAATCTGGCTATAAAGCTTTCGGCAATTTTAAAAGACGAGAATGACAGAAAGTTTTTTAGAAAATACATTCCGATGTATGCCGATATTCTGAATATACATTTAAAAGACGAAGAAACCAGCAAACAGCTTTTTGAAGATGTTGACTTAGAAATTGATCATCATAAACACAAGCCAAATCAGCTGAAAAGAATAATGTATCATAAAATCAATGATTTATATGAAGCTGGAAAAATAACTGGAGAGCAACTTATTACATTAAATGATGAATTAGTTGCTTTTACAGATATTTGTGGCGCATGTGAGCGTATCAAAAACACACCTATTCCCTATTCTTATAGTGCTTTTATAAAGAAATTCATCTTCTTTTACACCATGACGCTTCCGTTTGGATATTCTGTAAGTCTTGGTTATCTGGTAGCTCCTGTTGTGGTTTTCATATTTTATGTATTAGCGAGTTTAGAGCTAATTGCCGAAGAAATTGAAGATCCGTTTGGAAATGACGAAAACGACCTTCCTACAAGAAAAATATCAGAAAACATCAAAAAGCACGTAGAAGAACTAATATAAGTTCAAAAAGCCTTACAGAAAATTAAAAAATGCGCAGTTAAGCGTCTAAAAAACTCGTTGAACGACTATTTTTTGAAGTCTTATAAATAAGTTATAAAATTTGTAAAAGCAATTTAAACTCCCTTGTTTAAATTGCTTTTATTTTTTTACATGTTACTAATTTTTAACTCCTTTATTGCGATGAAAAAAATTGTCACACTTGTTTTCTTTGCTTTCCTAATTGTTAATTGTACCAACAAACCAATAAGTACAGAAACTTATAACTTAACATACAGCTGAGACAAAAAGATAATTATTCCTGCGGGAGTATATGCCAGAGAATAATTTTGAATTAGTATATAAATTAGGAGAAAAAGAGAGGATCTAGAATTCTCTCTTTTTTTATTAGAAAACCTTCAAAGTTTTAGTATTAACATAATATTGCACAAAGCATAAAAAAGGTTTAAATATTCAAACTGTATGTATATTTTCATTATATTTAAAGTCTTCACCAAAAATTAAATTTAATGAACAATCAACGATTTTTAGTCAATCCGCTTCAATTATCGCAAGAGAAATCATTAAAAACTCTTGTAGAAAACAGAACTATCTACAATTTGAATCATTGTGAATTAAATCTATTTGAAACCTACGAATCGACTCAAAAAGTTCCTTTAAAATTTAATGATTTGGTAGTCACTAGTATGCTGAGAGGCAAAAAAATCATGCATCTTTTTGATGATCCTGAATTTGTATATCTTCCGGGCGAAACTGTGATAGTTCCTTCTAATGTAGAAATGAAAATTGATTTTCCTGAAGCTTCAAAAAGCAATCCGACGCAATGTCTAGCATTAGCCATTGATCAGGATAAAATTGCCGAAATATTAAACTTTTTAAATGAGCAATATCCTAAAGAAGGAAGCAATATGTATTGGCAGCTAAATTATCAGAATTATTTCTTTTACAATAATATCGAAATGGCCGCAACAATCAACAAACTCATAAAAGAATGCATGAGCACATCGATTACTAAAGATATTTTTGCAGATTTGACATTAAAAGAACTGCTGATTAGAATTATTCAGACCCAAACGGTAAAATCTATTGATGAAGGAAAATTTCTAGACGCCAATAATCCAATAAAAGAAGTCACAGAATACATTAAACAAAATCTGAAAGAAAACATCAGTTTAAAATCGCTAAGTGAAAAAGCCTGCATGAGCACCACCTCTTTCTACCGTTTCTTTAAACGCGAACTCGGAATGAGTCCGATTGAGTATATTTTAAATGAGAAAATAAAATGTGCCAAAAATCTATTGAAGAATCCAACCCTGCAAATTAACGAAGTTTGTTATTTAGCTGGCTTTGAAGATGCCAATTACTTCATCAGATTATTTAAGAAATACGAAGGAATTACACCAAAACAGTATCAGTTACTTTATATTAATTAGAAGTGCTAAGGTGCTAAGCTACTAAGGTGCTAAGTTTTTCAACTTGAAACCTGAAACCTGAAACAAAAAAACTTATTCAATTCTTGTGATCGGTTCTAAATCTAACTCTTCTTCTGGAGTAAAAATGCGATATTCGATTTGAAATGTTTTCTTTAAAGGAGTTTCTAATGAAAAACCTCCTACTCCAAATGCATCAATTACAGTCAGCGTAAAATGTGCGTGTTTCCAGTATTCAAATAAATCCTTGTCTACCCAGAATTCAACATCTTCAACTGTACCAATACAGACATCTCCAGTTCGCTGATAATAGCCTCCTTTTTCAAAACATTGCGGTTGCGTTCCTTCACAACATCCACCTGCTTGATAAAACATCAGGTCGCCGTGTTTTTCTTTTAGAACTTTTATCAGTTCAACTGCTTTTTCTGTGGCTTCAATTCGTTTAATCATCACTTTCAAAGTTAAAAAAAGCAGCAAATTCAATTAAGAATTTACTGCTTCAACATAAACCAACTATTTTAAGAATTCGCGATATCCAGAACAATTCTTCCTTCAATCTCCCCTTTCTTCATTTTATCAAAAACAGTATTAACATCTTCTAATTTTGAAGTTGCTACTGTTGCTTTGACTTTGCCATCAACAGCAAATTCAATGGCTTCTTTCATATCTTTTCGAGTTCCAACAATAGAACCTCTAATGGTAATTCTATTTAAAACAGTGTCAAAAATAGACAAATCAAAATTACCTGGAGGAAGTCCGTTTAATGCCATTGTACCTTTTCTTCTCAATGTTTCAAGCCCTTGCTTAAAAGCAATTGGAGAAACTGCGGTAACCAATGCCCCATGCATTCCACCGACTTCTTTCTTTAAGAATTCTCCAGGATTTTGATTTTTAGCATTCACCACCAAATCGGCGCCTAATTTTTTTGCCAGTTCCAATTTATCATCTCCAATATCAATAGCCGCTACATTCATTCCCATAGCTTTAGCATATTGCACAGCAACGTGTCCTAAACCTCCAATACCAGAAATTGCTACCCATTCGCCAGGTTTCACCTCAGTTTCTTTCAATCCTTTGTAAACAGTGACACCAGCGCATAAAATTGGAGCCATTTCTATAAAATTCACATTAGAAGGTAAAATTCCAACATATCTGGCATCTGCAATTACATATTCTGCAAATCCGCCATCTACGCTGTAACCGCCATTCTGCTGACTTTCGCATAAAGTTTCCCAACCTGTAATACAGTGATCACAGCCTCCGCAGGCACTGTACAGCCATGGCACTCCAACTGCATCTCCTTCTTTTACGTTTTTTACGTCTTGCCCTACTGCGACAACATAACCTACAGCTTCGTGTCCCGGAATTAAAGGCATTTTAGGTTTAACTGGCCAGTCTCCATCTACAGCATGTAAATCGGTGTGGCACACTCCGCTTGCAATTACTTTTACAAGAATTTCATTTCTACCTGGGCGTTTTACTTCGACTTCTTCGATTTGCAGAAGAGAACCAAATTCTCTAACGACCGCAGCTTTCATTGTTTTTGGAAGCATAATTCTATTGTTTAAGAGAATAGAAAATCTATCGAAATTCTATACCCTAGTTTATATTCTTTTTTATCAACTATCTGCCAAACGAACTAATAATTAAATGACGCTGATAAAACGGATTTCATTCAGATTAATAAAAAATCCGTCTCAATTCGTGTCTTCGCGTTAGCGAATCAGTATCATCCGTGTGCCATTTTTAAAATTAGCATAAGGAATGATAGTCCTATTCTTTCTTTAGAAGAACCCTAATTTCTTTTTGTCGTAAGAAATCAGCATATTTTTGGTTTGACGATACTGACTCAGCATCATTTTATGATTTTCACGTCCAATTCCAGATTGTTTGTATCCTCCAAATGGAGCTCCTGCAGGATAAGAATGGTATTGATTAATCCAAACTCGACCAGACTGAATTGCTCTCGGAACCTGATAAATTTCGTGAGCATCACGTGTCCAAACTCCTGCACCTAAGCCGTACATGGTATCATTTGCAATTTCGATAGCTTCTTCAGTAGTTTTAAAAGTCGTGACCGCCAAAACTGGCCCAAAAATCTCTTCTTGGAAAATTCTCATTTTGTTGTGACCTTTAAATAAAGTCGGTTTAATGTAATAACCACCTTCCAAATCTCCTCCCAATTTATTTTCATCACCTCCTGTCAATAATTCTGCACCTTCTTCTTTACCTAATTTGATATAAGACATGATTTTCTCTTTCTGAACAATCGAAGTCTGAGCGCCAATCATAGTTGATTTATCCAACGGATTTCCAGCTATAATGGCTTCTGTTCTCTCAATTACTTTTTTGATAAACTTGTCGTAAATATCTTCGTGAATTAATAATCGAGAAGGACAAGTACAAATTTCTCCTTGATTTAAAGCAAATAATACTGCCCCTTCTACCGCTTTATCAAAGAAATCATCGTCGTGATCTGCTACTGAAGGGAAGAAAATATTTGGCGATTTACCTCCTAATTCCAAAGTAACCGGAATGATATTTTCTGTAGCGTACTGCATTACCAAACGTCCTGTAGTGGTAGAACCTGTAAATGCTGCTTTTGATACTTTTTTATTGGTTACTAACGGGCGTCCTAATTCTGCACCAAATCCGTTTACAATATTCAGAACCCCTGGAGGAAGAATATCACCGATTAATTCCATCAAAACCATTATAGAAATTGGTGTGCTTTCTGCTGGTTTTAAAACAATTGCATTTCCTGCTGCAAGCGCTGGAGCAATTTTCCAAACTGCCATTAAAATCGGGAAATTCCACGGGATAATCTGTGCTACAACACCAAGAGGCTCACTTAACGCAATAGAAACAGTCTGTGAATCCAATTCTGAAATAGCACTTTCTTCTGCACGAATAACTCCCGCAAAATATCTAAAGTGATCGATTGCCAGCGGAATATCTGCCGCAAGAGTTTCACGGATTGGCTTTCCATTGTCTACCGTTTCAACTGCTGCGATATATTCTAAATTATCTTCAATTTTTTGTGCAATTTTATTTAATAAAATACTTCTTTCTGTTACAGAAGTTTTTCCCCATGTTTTAAATGCTTCATAAGCAGTATCTACAGCCAATTCAAGATCTTCTTTTCCAGAATGCGCTGCTTTTGTAAATACTTTTCCATCAATAGGAGAAACTACATCAAAGTATTCTCCTGTAATTGGCGCAACAAATTTTCCACCAATATAGTTATCGTATTTTGCCTTAAATTCAGGTCTTTTTACTGCGGTACTCATAATATTCTTTTTTGATTTATTCCAAATTTAGTTTCATAAAAAGAAATAGAATAGCACTTTTCATTCATCTTGTAGCACAAAAATTACACATTCAGTTTTTTTTGACTTTTATAATAATCATTTATCAAATTTTTAATCTATAAATTGCTAAATAATTAGTAGGCAGCATTTTTCAGTCAATTAAAAACAAATAGAAAAAACTACTCAATTTTTTCCTACTCCAACGTGCAATCCTTATATTTGTAACCTCATACAAAGAATTAAAGAACTACAATGAAAATATCTTACAACTGGTTAAAACAATTTATTAAAACAGATTGGACATCTGAGCAGACTTCTGAATTACTAACAGATTTAGGTTTAGAGGTTGAAGTTGTCGAAAAATACGAATCAATAAAAGGAGGTTTAGCAGGTGTTGTTGTTGGACACGTTCTAACATGCGAAAAGCATCCTGATGCTGATAGATTGAAAGTTACTACCGTTAATATTGGTTTAGAAGCACCCGTACAAATTGTTTGCGGTGCGGCAAATGTGGCTGCAGGACAAAAAGTGCCAGTTGCTACCATTGGAACTGTTTTATACGATAAAGAAGGGGCAGAATTTACCATTAAAAAAGGAAAAATCCGTGGGCAGGAAAGTCACGGAATGATTTGTGCTGAAGATGAATTAGGTTTAGGAACAAGTCATGACGGAATTATGGTTTTGGCAGAAGATTTAGTTCCTGGAACTCCTGCTTCTGAAGTTTTTCAAATTGCTAATGATGAAGTTTTCGAAATCGGATTGACACCAAACCGTGCCGATGCTATGAGCCATTTTGGAACTGCTCGTGATTTAAGAGCAGGAATGTTACAGCGTGGTGTAAACATAGAATTAATTACACCTTCTGTAAGCAATTTTAGAGTTGATATGCGTACCCTTAAAATTGATGTAAATGTCGAAGATACTCACTTAGCTCCAAGATATTGCGGTGTAACTATTTCTGGAATTTCTGTACATGAATCTCCAAGCTGGCTGCAAGACCGTTTAAAAGCTATTGGATTAACTCCAAAAAATAATATTGTTGACGTTACTAATTATGTTCTTCACGAATTAGGGCAGCCTTTACACGCTTTTGACGCTGCCAAAATCAACGGGAAAATTATTGTAAAAACAGTTGCTGAAGGAACTAAATTTGTAACTCTTGATGATGTTGAAAGAACGCTTCACAAAGAAGATTTGATGATTTGCGACGAAAAAGGCCCGCTTTGTATTGCAGGGGTTTTTGGAGGTAAAAAATCTGGAGTTTCTGAAGGAACAACATCTATTTTCTTAGAAAGTGCTTATTTTGATCCAGTAAGCATTCGTAAAACAGCAAAAAGACATCAATTAAGCACAGATGCTTCTTTCAGATTTGAAAGAGGAATTGACCCTACTATTACAGAATATGCTTTGAAACGTGCGGCACTTCTAATTCAGGAAGTTGCAGGCGGAAAAATCACTTCTGATGTTGTAGAGGTTTACCCTAAAAAAGTAGAAGATTTTTCTGTTTTATTGAATTTTAGCCATGTTTCTAAAATTATCGGACAGGAAATTCCAAAAGATACGATCAAAAAAATCTTGGTTTCTTTAGATATTAAAGTAAACAGCGTTTCTGATACCGGTTTAGGTTTAACGATTCCTGCATATCGTGTAGACGTTCAGCGTGAAATTGATGTAATCGAAGAAATTTTGAGAGTTTACGGTTATAACAACATTAACTTCTCTAAGAAATTTAATGCTACTGTAGCAAATTCGCCAAGAACAGAAGATTATAAAGTACAAAACGTAATTGCTTCTCAGCTGAATTCTCAAGGCTTCCACGAAATGATGGCCAATTCGTTGACAACTGCAGCTTACGCAAAATTATCTGCATCATTAAAAGAAGAACATAATGTATCGATGTTGAATCCGTTGAGCAGTGATTTAGCAACGTTACGCCAGTCTTTATTGTTTTCTGGTTTAGAAGCTGTTTCATATAACATCAATAGAAAAAATTCGGATTTAAAATTATTTGAATTCGGAAAAACCTATCATAAGTATTTAAACGGATATGAAGAACACAAACATCTTTCTTTATTAGTTTCTGGAAACAGAAACAAAGAAAGCTGGACTAATCCGCAAAAAACAACAGATTTCTTCTTATTAAAAGGATTTGTAAAAGCGATTTTATCTCGTTTAGGAATTGAAAAAATTGGTAACGCTCCAGTTCAATCAGATATTTATTCTGAAGGAACTGCGATTACTTACAACAATGATATTTTGGTTGAAATGGGTGTTATTAAAAAACCTATTTTGAAGCATTTTGGCATTAAACAAGATGTTTATTACGCAGATTTTAACTGGGATTTGGTTCTAAAAATCATTACAGGAAAGATTAAGTATACTGAAATTCCTAAATATCCAGAAGTACGTAGAGATTTAGCTTTATTAATCGATGAAAAAACGACTTACGAAAGCATTTTCAACCTAGCGAAACAAACAGAGAAAACACTTCTGAAAGACATTAATCTATTTGATGTTTATCAAGGTAATAAATTGCCAGAAGGAAAAAAATCATACGCTTTGAGTTTTACTATTCAAGACAATACTAAAACCTTAACCGATGCTCAAATAGATAAAATCATGTCTAAATTACAGCAAACTTTTGAAACTGAACTTGGAGCAAGCTTAAGATAATTTCTTTCTTAGTTTAAAATACAAAACCCGACGAGAATTTCGTCGGGTTTTCTTTTTGTTTTGAGGTTTCAGGTTAACCGCAAAGAGCGTTCATTTCTACCCCGCTTTGAAAAAAAATACTACTTTGCGATTAAACACCTCAAAACATAAAACATTAAACGTATTTCGCATAAGCTCTTGCTAGTTTTTCATCGTATTTGTTGGTTTTGTAAGCTGGGCCATTGTATTTTAAAGCAAAAGAAGCCCAATTTTTACTTCTTAGAAGCCCGATCAAATTGTTCTTTTCTAGAAATAATCCAAAAGCTTTGAGATGCTCGCCTTCGTTCTCATTCATTTTCTCTACATATTCATCAATACTATTATAGCCAATAGAAATTGCATTAAAGCCCATAATTTGAAAAAGCCCCCAAGAAGCCGAACTATTTGCCGCGTCTGCTATTCTTTTATCATGATCAAGATTGATTGCCTTTTCTAAGCGTGTATATTCGGCCGTTCCGCCTACATAATACTTCTTGGTATAATTCTCAAACAAAATGTCCTGTGTATTTGCACTGACATAAGTTCCCGGATTGATGCCTCTTTTCTCCAATTCACGCCAAAAAATATGACCTTCAAATAAAATCTTCGGACGACCGTCAATTAAAAAACCTTTTCCGTTGCTTTCGACTTCATTTACTGCTTTCACAACCGCTAGTTCCAAATTAAACTGATTTGAAAAATCTATTAAATCCTGTTCTGACAACAGTTTACTGTTTACCGAAAAACCATTATTGTTATTCTGTAAAAGTGCCGACCACGTTTTTAGTCCCACTACTCCATCAACCACAAGACTGTTTTTTAATTGAAAATCTTTGATTGCTTTACCTGTTTCTGTTCCGAAATAATCGGAAACAATTACGCTGTAATTTAATTTAGACAAAAGCTCGTTTAAGTAATATACTTCTGGAGATCTTGCGCCTGCTTTTATGGTTGTCATCATTTTTTATTTATGGTGATAATCGATGCTTTAGAAAAATCAAAAACATCATTTTTAGAACCTGTTAGATTATCATTCTTGTCAAAATAATTGACTTGGTATGAAATCAAAGTGTTATTGTTCATTATGTTTTTCACAATAAAATTGAACAATATAGGTGTCGAGAATTCAGATTTCAAACGTTCCATGGCAAATTTGCTTCCCGTTTCCTGAACTGTTAATTCAATAGTTATCCTGCCTGTTGCCGCTGCCTGGCTTTTAATCTGAACTTGAATATATCTATTATAAGATGTTGATTGCGAAACAACTTGACTAAACTCAGAACTGATTTTCTCTATGTTTTCAAAATCAAAAAATACATTTTTCAATTCACCAGAAGAACTTGGATTCAAGACAGTAAAATCTAAAAATTTTATATCATTGCTAATTAACTGCGGATAATTCTTAAAAAATACACTGTTCAAATAGGTTGCATTTTGATTGTAAAGCAGTAAAATGGAATTGAGCTTGCAGTTTGAAATAGACTGATTATTGATTTGAATTTTCTTTGTTGGATTATCAATCAAACTTTCAACAATCTCTCCAATAGTCTGCTCAAGATTGAGCTCAATAACACTCGTATCTTTTATTTCTTTATACTTAAAATTGATGTTAGCATATTGCGAAATTGTGTTATTTAAAGCATTGATTAAAATACTGGCTTCAGATAAATTTTCGGTTGAGAGGTCAAAAATATAATGTTTCCCATCAGCTGTAATCGATGCTTGCTGAAGAAAAGAATTGCCATTTACTTCAAATTCAGCTCCAACATCATTTGGAAACAAAAACTGAACCTTATCAAAATAATCGGCAGCATCACCATCAATAAAATTGTTTTGCAATAAAGCAATTTTCAACTTCGCAAGATCATAATTGGAAAGATTCGGGCGGACAGCAAATTGAAAAGAAATTTTTGAAATCTCTTCAGATGTTCCTGCACCTTCTTCGTAAGCATGAAAAATAGTCGTAACACAAGGCCTCATATTATCCAAATCTTTGGAAAGACTGTAAATCTTAGAAATCAGCAAAAATGTATTAGGCTGAACCATTGACTTATAAATCGATAGCTTGCTAAAATTGTATCCCGAAACGAATATTTGTTTAAACTCCGAAAAATCTTCATTTAAGTTGAAAGGATTATTAAAAAATGGCCCTTCGTTATTCCAGTATAAACTTGTCTGAACATTGGGTACACGTGGATAATTTACCGTTTTATTGATTTTAAGGAGAAAAGTACTTTTTACATATTCTTCTTGAACCTCGGCTTGTATATCGTTATCTCTTCTAATTCCAGAAATTACCATTTTTGGCGCCACGGTTCCCGTTCTCGTGGTTTTTACCATTAACGGACTTGCTATAAGCGTTGCTTTTGACTCTAATGCTGTTTTGGCTACTACATCCTTCTTAGTCATAATTGGATCTCTCAAAATCGCTATATCTTTCGCAAACAAAAAATTACGTTTTACCTTAGAATATCCTTTAAAATCAAAGAATAAATCGACATTGCACATTAAATCACTTATTTTTGAAACTAAATTCGAAAAGGCAATTTTTACAGCTTCATCGATTAAGTCAAACTGAATTTCCTGAGTAGCAGTATTTACAATTCCGTTGACCCGCACAATATCATTTTTCACTTTTAAATTCAAGACGGCTTGTCTCAAATTCAGCACAATACTATTCTGATTGGCTTGCAATGGCCTGTTTTTAATGCTGTATTTTAAAGTGACTCTTCCCATAAATCCGTCTTCATCTGCAGATTTGCCAGGTACTTCTTCATAATAAAACAGAGTTCCGTTGTTAGGCTCTACTTCTACTTGAGGAAAAAACAAGGTAATTTCATTTCTAAAATAATCCTTAAAGGAATCATTCTCCATAATAGACTTATCTCCTTCTATCAATGGAAAATAACTCTCAATAATTGGTAGAATTAAAATTGGCTGAATATCTATAGAATGAATAATCGGATGCTCGATCACCTTAAATTCAGCATTATTTAAAAGTGCGGCCGTTGCAAATGCCGTACTGGGCTTAGCCGGTTCAAGATTGAATCGATTTACAGGAACCAATTTGGTTCCACTGAGCTTAAATGTATTTAAATCTGGCATGGTGTTTAGGTTTTAATGAGTGATGACTTAAGAAACAAAAGGGACATTACGTCCCTTTTGTAAAATGTCTCAAAAAAATTATTCCATAAATGGAGCTCTTATTTTCTCGATATCGGCATTTTGAGCTGCAGTTCCCGTTGGAATTTCAAATAAAACATCGCCTTCCTGATAATCAAGTTTGATGTAATCTGTCGAAACAGAAACTTTTTTAGATTTCTTGCCAATTTTACCATTACAAGTATATTTTACTTTATACTCTGTCGGTTTCACCGTATAATCTGCCTCATACCAAGCTCTGTAAGGAATGGCATCTTCAAAATTATCAGCTGTAAACTTGTACTTTTTAGAAGACATTTTATCCGCTTTTAAAGTTACTTCAATAGTATCACAATCATAAAGCTCCTCTGTAGAAAGCGTATAATTGATCATGTTCTGAACAGGAAGCGGAACAAATATTTTAGTTCCTTCAAATTCATATTCTCTTGTTGTATCTTTTAACTTGATTCTCTTGTCTTTTTCATACATTACTTCTTGTCTTACTTTAACTTTAGAAGAACCATTATTTTTAACGAAATCAAACACAAAGGCATTTTTTTCTTTCGATTTATCGTTCCAAGTTGCAGGGAAAATCGCGTCGATTTCTTTACCAGACTTACTAGTGTTTTTTACATATGGAGTTCCCTCGGGAGCAATCATTCTGCCAGAACTTTTCCAGATTATTTTGCCTTTAGAATCTGGATATCCTACTTCGATAGAGACTTGGCTCACCGGATTATCATTCACAATATCACTGTCTTTGTCCAGTTTAACTAAACCACCGTTTAAGGAAGCAATAACCTGTACTTTCGAAAAATCTTCATCCAATTGGATTTCGGTAATGTAATTTTTCAATTCTGCTTTTGCTTCAGCACCTGATTTTAAAGTCAGAGGTGTTAAGTTTCCGCTGATTTTAGAATCTAAAACCTCGACCGCAGAAAATTTGATTTCGTCTGCAAAGTCAGTTTTTCTAATTTGACTTCCATGTTTTAAGCTTACTCCTACACTTGCACCTCCAAACAGTATTCTGAAAAGCCCTCCTGACTTTTCTGGAGCCGAAGCAGGCGTAAATTGCTTATCTGCGACATCAAAAATCTGTTTCTGCAACAACTGAAAAGCAAAATCTCTTTGTTTGGTAAAAAGTGCTTCTTCAACTTTTTTTCTTTCTTCATTAGAAAACTGATTATCAGTAATAATTTCGCTTACAATACCGCCTTGAGTAATAATTTTCTCATATTCACTTTCCCAGTCCACATTAACAAATCCAACACTTACATCTGCTTTTGCCGAAAAATAACTATGTACTTTTTGTGCCTTAACTTCTGTTCTTATAGTCGTTGTTGGCATATAGCCTTTGTATTTAATTTTGTTTTCAACTACCAGATTATTAGCACCAGATTCTAATGCATTTTTTACCAACGAAGCGCTGTTACGCCCCATAAGCACAGAAAGCGCATTGTCTCCTAATCCAAATGTAGTTCCAGCTCCTTCTCCCTGAATATTAAATGTCCAAGGATTTGCTCCTCCAAAAGGATTATTAGGGGATTTTTCGCCCACTACATGCATGCTTATCGTATTCTCTGTTAATTGAATAGGTCTAACATTAGTTTCATTAAAATCGCGATCGACACCTTTTAGATAAGAAAATAATCCAAAAAGTTTTGATTGTCTCTGATTATTGTAACTGGTATGCAATTTTGTTTTTAATTTGTCGATTGCTTTTTTCAATAACGCTTCAGGCAGATCTATTGTACTAGTTAAAGTAGTGTATGCTCCTGCTTCTTCTTCTAATCCTTCTGCTCCAATTACGGTTGAAGAATCTCCTTCTGATTTAAAAACTTGCATCGCAAATTTAAATCTTCCATCTGGGTGCTTAGCTAGACGTGGTGCTTTTGGATAATAATAAAACTGCATTGGCAGACCGGCATCTCTTAATAACATATTATTAGGATCTGGTGAAAAAAGCACTGCATAATCTGCTCCATCTTCTTTTTCTAAAAGAATTTCTACTGTTCCGGCTCCTGCATGAGGATAGCCTAGAGGTGTTGGTTGTGACATAATTTAAAAATTTTAATTAATTATTTAATAGATTACATTTTTGATTGCCCGTTTTACCTTAAAACTGACGATGTAAAATTCTATTATTACAAATTATTATGTAACAGCTCTTTAACCCATTTTTTTAAATAATTTTACCCAAACAAAAAAGGGTATATTTCCCCTTGCTGGAATTTTTAGTTTCAAATAATTTTGTCTCGTACAACAGCTCAAAAAACTGTTAACTAAACATTTAACCAATTAATAATAAAAAACTATGAAAAATCCACCCGCAAAACCGAGTCAGTTAATCACTAAAGAATTTGCTAGACAATTAAATGTGAATTACAACAATAAGAGAGCTTCCCTTTCGGCAAAAAGAGAGCAAAAAGAAGATGCCAATGCTATCTGGTACTCTTTAGAAGAATTGGAGAACTATATTCATTATATTAAAACTAATGGAGCAAAAGAGGGTTATAATGTAGACGGAATCCGTTTCTATTTTGGAGTTTACCCAGATGATGAAGCTCATGGAGAAAAAGCAGGATTAACTACTTTATTTCTAGTCCCTACAGGCAAAAAAGAAAGAAGCAGTACTGAACAAGTTCAAAGTTTTGCTTTAATGCAAGAAACCTCTTCCGACATTCAAAGCATTGAACCAATGAATTACGGAAACATCGGAAGACCGCCAAGCTTATTATACTAAGAAAATTATGTTCGAATTTTTAAGATCTTATATCATTTATATGGCTTTATTGTCAGGAACTATTGGCTTGTTTGCACTACCAAAACTTCCTGGTAATAAAGCTAAATTTTTAGTACTTTTAATATGGTTTTCTATTGTAGTTGAAATTGTAGGCTATTATTTTACCAAATGGACTGGTTTGCTCAATTTTCATGTCTACAATTTTTACATGTTTGCCAGCCTCTCTGCCTATATTTTACTTTTAAGAGCCCTACTTACCAAAAAAGATCACAGAATTTCGGCTGTTCTTTTTCTGATTTTGTTTATCGTTTCCTTTTTCTTAAATATTTTATATTTCAAAGAAGACATAAACCGTTCGTATACATATAGTTTTGCAATTGGTGTATTATTAATTTTAATATTATCCTGCCTATATCTCATTGAAATTTTCAATTCGGAAAAAATACTGAATTTAAAAAAATCGGTGTTTTTCTGGTATATACTCGGGATACTCGCTTTTCATGTACCATTTACACCTTTTATGCTGGCTATCAATTGGTTTCTAATTAAACAGGACGATTCTATCTTTAGTTTAGTCGTGTTCATTTTAAATTTTCTAGCGCATAGCTGTTTTATAATTGGATTTATATGGAGCGAAAAGAAATACAACTATTAGTTATTTCCCTAGGTATAGTTTTCTTTACCTTAATCATTATTGTCCTGGTTATTTTCTTTTATTTTCTAAAGAAAAGAAACAAATTTTTAGTCGAAAAAATGGAAGCGAACTTGTACTTCCAATCTGAATTGGTCAAAACAAGAATCGAAATAAAAGACCAGACTTTATGCGAAATCAGTAAAGAATTGCACGACAATATTGGACAGATTATTTCGGTTGCCATTATGCAACTTAATATCTGTATTAGCAGTAAAAATGTACAAATAAACGAACTTAAAGACCTGAAAGCTGTTCTTGCCAAATCTTTAGACGAATTAAGAATCCTATCGCGGATTATAAGCAAAGATAATCTGCTTCAGAATAATTTTCTTGAAGCAATTCAGCAGGATTTAGAAAGAATTAAAAAGCTCAAAAAAATCAAATTCAATTTTAAGCAAATTGGCCCCGCTCCAATAATAAATGAAGAACATGAACTGATTATCTATAGAATTTTTCAAGAAGCGCTTCATAATAGCTTAAAACACTCCAGAAGCGATTTGTTTGATGTTCATATCGAAACTACCGATTCTCATTTTATATTAAAATTAAAAGACTTTGGAATTGGATATGATCTCAAAAAGTCAAATTCAGGAATCGGATTGAATAACATGAAATTAAGGGCTAAACTTATTGGCGCAGAGTTAATCCTTGATTCAAACAGCACAGGAACCAGTGTAACTATCGAATATCCTTTAACTCAAGACCATGAAAACTAACCTTAAAAGAAAACTAATAATTGTAGATGACCATTTACTCTTTTCACAGTCACTCGAATTGCTGATTAAGAGTTTTGGCGATTATGAAGTTATAGAACGTTTTGAAAACGGAAAAGTTTTCATAGACTACCTTGAAGAAAATAATTCTACCGAAATTGATCTTGTTTTGCTTGATGTCAATATGCCTGTCCTTGACGGATTAAGCACCATGAAATGGCTCAAAGACAACAGACCCGATCTTAGAGTAATTGCTTTGTCTGTAAACGATGATGAAGAAATTATCATTAAAATGATTACAAACGGAGCAAAAGGTTATCTTCTTAAAGATACTTCGCCTGAGATTTTTAAAGAAGCAATTGAATGTGTTGTCGAAAAGGGTTTTTATTTTACCGAGCTTGTTTCTGGAATGCTCATCAATAAAGTCAACAGCGATAACAAAAAGATCAGTTTAAAAGAAAAAGAGATTGTTTTTATTAAACATGCCTGCACAGAAATGACATACAAAGAAATTGCATCGGAGATGTGCTTAAGCCCTAAAACCATAGATGGGTATAGAGAATGTCTTTTTGATAAACTTGAAATAAAAACCCGAATCGGACTTGTACTTTATGCCATTAAGCATAAAATTGTTTTTGTTTAAATCAATAAGTTAATGCCGCAAAAACAGGGTATTTGTTGATTTTTTCTCTTCCGTTAAGAAAAGTCAGCTCCATTAAGAAATTGCATTGTACAATTTCGCCACCTAATTTTTCTACCAATTCGCAAACTGCTTTTGCGGTTCCTCCTGTTGCCAACACATCATCGTGAATCAAAACGCGATCTCCTTTTTTAATGGCATCGGTATGCATTTCTAAACTATCAGTTCCATATTCTAATTCATACGAAGCAGAAATGGTATCAAAAGGAAGCTTTTTTGGTTTACGAACAGGAACAAATCCGGCGTTTAATTCTTGAGCAAGCAATATTCCGAAGAAAAAACCGCGACTTTCTGCCCCCACAACCTTATCTATTTTTTGATTTTTCAAAGAATCAAGTAAAATTCTGAGGCAATTTGTTCGCGCTTCTGGATTAATTAGTAAAGGAGTGATGTCTTTAAATAAAATTCCTTCTTTTGGAAATCCCTGAATATCACGTATATAATTTTCAAACTGCATTTTTTTTTAATTTTATGTTATTTTTCCCTTGTATATCTCACATTTATGTCTATCTTTGCACCCGCAATAAGCAATCAACAAAGCTACAAAAAAATAGCTAATTGATAACAAAAAGGCCTCGTGGCGCAACTGAATAGCGCATCTGATTACGGCTCAGAAGGTTACTGGTTTGAATCCAGTCGAGGTCACTCAGCCAGATGGCGCCAATTGAAGACAATTGGCGCCATTTTTTCATTTACACTAATAAATACGGTGGCTTTGAGTCATTTTTGCTTTTATTTTCTTTCTCTAAAATAATAGAAAAATTGCTTCAGCGTGTATATTTAGATGAAAAATAATACAAATAGTTAATTTATCATTCGATAACTTAACAGGGATTCGAACCCCCAGAATATTATAGAAATTGACTCTATATAATCTCCAAATTGCTTTCAATTACTATTTAATGACAAATAATGAAATCTGATTTCAAAACGTATTTAAGTATATTATTGCTATATTTGCTTAAGAGCCTGCCAGCGATGCCATTCCGATTAAAAAAGCTGGCCGAACAGTCAAAACCAATATGTCATTTACTCCAGATGTCCAATATACTCAAAAACCATATAGCCAAATTTGCACAGGTATCAGACAATGACTTTGAGCAAATCAAAAAATTCTTCGACATAAAACAAACGTGTAAAAAAGAGAACCTGCTAAAGGAGGGACAGATCTGCCGTCATCATTATTTTGTTTTGGACGGCCTGCTTAGAAAGTTTTATATTAACGAGAAAGGTACCGAACAAACCACGGAATTTGCCATAGAAACATGGTGGCTTACCGATAACTTTGCCTACGAGAACCAGCTCGCGACAGAATTTTATATTCAGGCAGTAGAGAAATCAACATTGCTTTACATCACTTTGGAGAAGCAGCAGAAGCTACTGGAAGAGTTTCCGGTAATGGAGCGCTATTTCCGTTTTGTCTACCAGAGGGCTTATGCAGCCGCACAGAAACGCATCAAATTTCTTTTCTCGTTCTCTAAGGAAGAGTTTTATTTCCAGGCAGTCAGAAACCACCCCGAATTCATCCAGCGTGTTCCCCAATACCTCATCGCTTCCTATCTAGGATTCACGCCCGAATACTTGAGCGAAATACGCAAAAGGCTTCTTTCTTAAACCAGTTTAAGTTTTTTCCTTTCCCTATTATTGAATTTTGCATTGAACAATTTTAAAAGAATAATACAATGCAAAAACGACTTAACATTAAGCAGGCCGCTCCGGATGCACTAAAAGCGATGATAGGACTTGAAAGCTACCTTTCAAAAATTTCCATATCCAAGACAGCCAAAGAACTCATAAAGATACGTGCCTCGCAGATCAACGGCTGTGCCTACTGCATCAACATCCACACTCAGGACGCCGTTAAAAACGGCGAGTCAAACCAGCGCATTTTTCTCTTGAGTGCTTGGAGAGAAGCTGGGGACATTTTTACAGAAGAGGAAAAAGTGGTGCTCGCGGTAACTGAAGAGATAACATTAATTCATGAGAACGGATTAACGGATGAAACCTATACAAAGGCCTTACAGTATTTCAGTGAAAGCCAGATAGCAGATATAATAACGGCCGTCATAACAATCAATCTTTGGAACAGGGTTGTTCTCAGTACCCACCTCCGAATAGGAGAAAGTCTTGCATAACTTGCAAAAAACTAGTTTAATTACGATGCATCCAAAAGTTTAGAATTATAATTAAATTTGAAGACAATAAGCCCGATTTGTTTCGGGCTTATTGCTTTTACGAAAAACTCATTTAAAAGCACCAATTAGGATAGAAATGCTCCAGTGGAACAACAATCAAATAATTCATACAGCCAAAGAAAGACAATCCTGCCTTAACTTAAACAATCTTTTAAAATCCTGCATAAATTTTGTAAATTTATATATCAGTTTAATGCGATGGATCAATTGAGTTTTTACAATTTTTGCATCAATCCTACTCAGGACATCCGAACCAATTTTTTAACGCCAATGAAAGACAGACATTACATATAGTAAGCCAATTTCTTCAAATCATCCAAAAATGATGTTGTAATTTGTCCCGTAGAGGTCACAAAGCCAAATGGCGTCAATTGAAGACAATTGGCGCCATTTTTTTTTATATCACTTAGACAGAATTAACTTTGAATCATTTTTGCGTTTGTTTCATTTTTTCAATCACACTTAAAATATGAAATAATCCATATTTACAAGAATTGCAGGATATTTTCCAAGTTAATCATCCCATATGCAGGAGAGCAATGTTCTTAAACGGGGCTTGTTCAGTTTCTGAACTTCTTAGGATGGAAAATCGAAAGGCAATTTTGAAAATTTTAAACTTCCTCAAAAAGTTTCTGAATTCAATATCGGAATTATAGCCTTGTATACATCTATATTTGATGATATTCTAAAATTGATGAGCCGGTCAAGACAGCGCAAAGAATTAAATCGACTAAAGTCGATAAATTTTGCATTATAAGAATCGGGACATATAAATTCCTAAAAGAAGATATGGATCAGCTTTTTAAAAATATGCAGAATAATTTTATTGACATTGAGTTCTGTACTTGACAGATGAATATAATGGAAATCGGACTGTCATGGATTAACAAGAAAACCTCTATTCTGCCCTAGCCCCGATAGCAGCGAAAATCCTTCCGCGGTGGCGTTCGTTGCAAAAGATTTCAGAGCATAGCGCTGAAAAAGCTCCCAAAAAAATAAAACTTCAAAATTATTCGCTGCCATTAGCGCAATAACCGCAAAGAGCCCTTATGTATCCCCGCGGGATATATTCTTCCGGGGAAACAAAAAACAGTTTTTTACCGAAACCAGCAAAGCCTCGACCACTCCAGAGAGAACACTTTTCTCAAGAACCGCAAACCGATTTGAGACACTCATTCAATCCATGTAAAGTACTAAAAACCAAAAAGGTGTGCAGAAATAAAAAGCGGCCGTAAAATGCCATAGATAAACCCGATTTGCTTAATTTTGCCTAATGATGCGCTTTTGTCCAAAAAAATCAAAAATCGGCCAACTGCCCTAAATCGTTAAGTCCAATTAAATCCCCAATAATCAATGATAGATGTTTTCTTAAATTACCTGAGCGACAAATTCATCCTAAGTGAAGAAGAATCATATGCATTCAGCCGGGTCTGCACCATAAAAAAACTTCGCAGACGACAGTATCTTTTACAGCAAGGCGATGTTTGGCAAAAGAATGCATTTGTTGCAAAAGGAGTTTTGCGTACGTATCGGGTAGATGAAAAAGGAACAGAACATATCATGCAATTCTCCATCGAAAATTGGTGGGCTGGAGACAGACAGAGCTATCACTCCGGATTACCCTCTGCATTTAATATTGAAGCTCTGGAAGACGCTGAAATTGTACTCATCCCTAAAGCAGATTTTGATCGCTTGGAAATTGAAATTCCTAAGTTTGGCGAGTTTACCAGATCATTGCTAGAACGTAGTTTTATTGCTTCACAAAACAGAATTCATGCAAGCATCAGCTATTCTGCAGAAGAAAAATATGCCGATTTCACAAAAACGTATCCTGATATTACCAATCGAATTCCACAGCACATGATTGCTTCCTATTTAGGAATTTCTCCTGAAACACTAAGCCGAATACGTAATCAAATAGCAAAAAAATAACACCTACTCAAGAACACTTACCCATTGAGGCAAGTGTTTTTTTCTTCTGTATAGTGCTTATTCATTACTTCTTTTTAAAATCTTGATAAATGCAGAGGGTTTTATCTGTCTTTAATCAATGGATTGGGTGTGCTTTCTGATGCTGCTTTGCAACAGAAATTTCAAGGGGATTTCATCAATTAAATACTCAATAATTATGAAGACAAAAATTATAATCACTGTATTATCCTTGACAAGATTTATAGGCCGTCAAGCAAACACCAATCATCAGAAGAAAAAACCCTATTGTTATTTTGCATGGAGCATGCCCGAAAGCAGCAGACCGGGAAAAATTTTCCAATGCTTTAAGATCAAAAAATAATGAAGTTACAATCATTAATCTTCCAAGCATGTGGCGATGCCCCCCTTAATGCTTACTATGCAAACGTATGCTGATCCCATTTGTTATTGGAAAACAAAGCGTACTACAAGTTTCTGCGGCCGATGACCCTAAACATATTGGCAATTACATTGCCCCAACTATCGACCCAAAACTTTATTGCCACTTACTACACCTATAAATCTCAGCCACTCTAAATTTGCAAAGGTCAAAAAAGCAGTTTTATTGACTATTCAAGACAACACTATTGCCGTCATGTTACAGCAAAAGATGGCAAAAAATGCTGGCATAGAAAATCCGGTATTCCTAAAAGCCAGCCGCACACCATTCATTGCACAAGCTGAACTAGCTAATAATTATGTTTTCTTGATAAATGTCAAGAGTTTTATTTGCCTTTTATCAATGTCCAGAATGCCCTTTCGGTCGCAACTTTGTAACAGAAAATCAAACTAAGAAATCATGCAAACAATTGACAGCAAAGCGTATTCAAAAAGTAGACTGGAAGTAAAAATGAACTCCATCACATTACAAATGTTTTTTGAAACCGAATCCAAAATGACATTTACAATCATTGACGGAGGCGAAAAAATTGAAAGCGGATACACCGAAACAGCAAAAACAAAGATTATAAAACTGAGAACAAATCTGTTTTTAATCACTTGGAAAGAAATTTCAGGAGCAGCCATCAGTCAGGTTCAAGATTTAGAAAACGAATTGGTTTACACCAATATAACAATGCCTAACGGTAAATTTTATCAAACCAAAGGAACAATCAAATACATTAAATAATACTAATTTTTAAACATTAATATCATGAAAATAGGAATCATCGGTGCGGGAGCCATAGGACAGGCTTTCGCCAAACAATCAGCAGACGCAGGTTATGACGTAGTAATCAGTAACAGCAGAGGAGCAGAATCGCTCAAAGAAATTGCAACCCAATTGGGTGGAAATGCAAAAGCAGGCAGCGTTGAAGAAGCCGCTACTGCCGAAGTAATCTTCCTTGCTCTCCAATGGCAGCATATTGAGCAAGCAACACAAAACATCAACTGGGAAGGAAAAATTGTAATCGACCCAACCAACCCAATCTTACCGGGCTTTAAATTAGCCGATTTGGGCAATAAAACGTCAAGTGAAGTCGTACAGGAATGGGTTTCAGGAGCAAAACTGGTAAAAGCCTTCAACACCTTACAGCCTGGAATTTTAGCTTCAAATCCTATTCAAAACGGAGGGAACAGAGTATTATTCTTTTCAGGAAATTATGACGATGCCAAAGATATTGTTTCGGGCATTATCAACCGCATCGGGTTTGCAGGAATCGATTTGGGCCGCCTTAACGAAGGCGGAAAGTTACAGCAGTTTCCGGGTGGAGCATTGCCAGCACTTAACTTAATCAAAATGTAATTCTTAAATCATTATAAATTTTTATTCACTTTAAAACATTAAAATCATGTCAACACTAATAAATAAAACAGCTTTAGTAACCGGAGGCAGCCGCGGAATTGGTGCCGGAATTGTAAAAAGATTAGCTTCGGATGGAGCAAACGTAGCCTTTACCTATGTTTTTGATAAAGAAAAAGCAGAAGAATTGGTTAAAGAGATTGAAAAAACTGGAAGAAAAGCATTCGCTATCGAATCAAACAATCAAAATCCCGAGGAAGTCATTGCAGCCGTTGAAAAGACAGTAGCAGAATTTGGACAGCTTGATATTTTGGTCAACAATGCTGGAATTGGTATTGTGGCCCCAATTGAAGAGTTTACCTTGGAGAATTTTGACAAAACAATGGACATTAATGTCAGAGCCGTTTTTGTGGCTATCAAAGCTGCCGTTAAGCACATGAAAAAGGGCAGCCGTATCATCAATATCGGAAGCATCAATGCAGACAGAATGCCATTTCAAGGCGGTGGTGTTTATGCTATGAGTAAAGCAGCTATTCAGGGTTTAACAAGAGGATTAGCCCGTGATTTTGGACCACTGGGAATTACGATAAACAATATTCAGCCTGGCCCGATTAACACCGAAATGAATCCTGAAGAAGGAGAATTTGCAGATTATCTAAAAACCCATATTTCTGTTGGAAGATATGGCCAGCCGCAAGAAATAGCCAGTTTGGTTTCTTATCTTTCTGGCCCGGAAACAGGCTATATAAATGGAGCCAGTTTGAATATCGATGGCGGTTTTGCTAGCTAATTGAAAATTAAAATCCCTTTTCAGAATTGCTTGAAAAGGGATTTTAATTTTTTGAAGGGGATTGCCTTTATGCAAAAAAAGCAAACAAGTTTTTCTAATAATTCAACGGAGATAGTGAAATTAAATCTGCCCTCACAATCTTTGGCTTTAGAATTCATCTTATCCTTTGATAATTTAACAGGATTCGAACACCAGCAACAGAACAGAAACCGGCTCTGTAACACTATTGTTTCAATTTGTTTTTAATATTAGATAACAGTAGAGCCTATTTTACAATTAAGAATTATCTTTTTAGCCCAGATAGCAGTGGAAATGCTTTTGTGCTGGAGTTCGGCATAAAAGATTGGAACGAATAGCGGGAAAAGCTCCAAAAAATCTTTCATATAAATCACAGACTGTAATCCATACAGCCAAAAAAAGACAATCCTACCTTAAATTAAAACATTCTTTTAGAATCCTCCATGAATTTTGTAAATTTATATATTAGTTTAATGCGAGGACTCAATTGAGTTTTCAAAATTTTTGCGTCAATCCTACTCAGGACATCTAAACCAAAATTATAAAGCCAATGGAAGACAGACCCTACATGTAGTAAGCCAATTTCTTCAAATCATCCAAAAATGATGTTGTAATTTGTCCCGTCGAGGTCACAACGCCAAATGGCGCCAATTGAAGACAATTGGCGCCATTTTTTTATTTACACTAATAAATACGCTAACTTTGAGTCATTTTTGCTTTTATTTTCTTTCTTTAAAAAAATGGCTAAATCACTTCAGCGTATATATTTATATAAAAAACAGCACAAATAGTTGATTTGCTATTCTATAACTTAACAGGATTCGAACACCAAGAATGAAGCGAAAAAATGAAATCTTATTTTAAAATTGTCTAATATTTCAAAATTATTTGAATTTCATGCTCTCCTTTTTTTCAAATGTAATTGTTGCTCGACTGAAGCAATAAATTGGTTTATTTCTCAATCTTCAATTATTGCCTGTTGCTCGACTGGAACAAAAAATCGCGCAGTTCCAAAAATGCGATTTAATAAAGCATTTAGACAAATTCAAAACATTTAAATCAAAAACTGAAACACACTTTTCGTAGTCCCATTTAATTTCGCTTTAAAGATATTCACCCAAACCGAGTATCAATAAACCGATTACACTATGAAAAAAACCTTTAACCTATTTCTGGCATTTACATTTACCGCATTAAGTTCTTCTGCAAAACCTGTTCTAGAGGATCCATCGCCACTTTGGTTTACAAAAACAACCGAAGTAATTCATTTTCAGTTAAACAAAGCCGCACAAACTTACAAACCCGGAAAAAATCCGCGATCTGTTAATCCAGACGGAACTGTTCGTCTTGCAGGAATAACCGACTGGACAACGGGTTTCTTTCCAGGAAGTCTTTGGTACGGATATGAACTTACTGGCGATAAAACAATGGCCGAAGAAGCTAAAAAATTTACCCTTGCCTTAGACTCCATCAGAAACATCAAGAACACACACGACGTAGGTTTTATGTTGTATTGCTCTTACGGAAATGCTTACAGAATTACGGGAGACAAAACATATCTTCCTGCTTTGGCTGATGGCGCGGCAAATCTTTATGCTCGTTTTAGTCCAGTAGTAGGCACTATCCGTTCTTGGGATTTTCCTTGGCTGCATTATCCTGTAATTATAGACAATATGATGAATTTGGAGTATTTATATTGGAGTGCCAATCAGTTTGATAAACCTGAATATGCCAAAGCCGCCAGTACACACGCTTTAACTACTATGAAAAATCATTTTAGAAAAGATTACAGCTCTTATCATTTAGTAGATTACGACCCAAAAACGGGTAAGGTCTTACACAAAGGAACTCATCAGGGTGTTACGCATGAATCTTCATGGGCGCGCGGACAAGCTTGGGGATTATACGGTTATACGATGTGTTATGCAAATAGCAAAAATCCTAAGTTTTTGCAACAAGCAGAAAACATTGCATCTTTTATTATGAATCATCCACGAATGCCAAAAGACAAAGTGCCTGTTTGGGATTTTGATGTGCATAATGCTTTAGACACTGCAGAACTTGCGCCCCGCGATGCTTCGGCTGCTGCTGTTATTGCTTCTGCTCTTTTAGATTTAAGTACTCAGGTAAAGGATGGAAAAAAATACGTTGATTATGCTGAAGAAATACTAAAATCTTTATCATCTGATGCTTATCTGGCTAAACCTGGAGAGAATCATTTCTTTCTATTAAAACATAGTGTGGGTGCTTTTCTATACAATTCAGAAATTGATACACCGCTGGATTACGCCGATTATTATTATTTGGAAGCATTAAAGAGATATGCTGCAATTAAAAAAATTGAAATCTAAATCCAAGAAGTAAAATAAAACTATAGAAAGCTATCTTTGATATGACAATATCATCCAGATAGCTTTTTAATTATAACCACAAATTATCTAACTCACTTAATTAAAAACCTAAATGAAGAATTTAAAGAAAACAGCCATCTTGTGCTTTCTCTTCCTGTCTTGGTTCTTGGGCAATGCGCAAGAAAAACCAATAAAAAAAGAAAGCTTTGACATTATCAATCTAAACTATAAAGGCTTAGAAAAAGTAAACAGTCTTTTTAACGCAGCCAAATATGATGAAGCAGCACAAGAACTCTTAACGTATTATCGCAATAGAAAAACCGTTAAACATCCTGATTTTAATGCGGGAGACGAAAATAGATTTCGAGGAAAAGAAATTGGAAAAGCAAATCAGGAAAAAGCAGATAATGCTTTGGAACATAAATTTCAGCCTCAAAAAGGGTATGGATTTTATGATTACGGAAAAGATATTAACTGGGAATATTGGCCCGTAAAAGACAATGAAGTCCGATGGCAATTACACCGCGTTACATGGTGGCTGCCAATGGGAATGGCGTATCGCAGTTCTGGAGATGAAAAATATGCCAAAGAATGGATTTCACAGTTTCGCGATTGGGAGAAAAAGAATTATTTAGGAAGTTCTAAAGAAAATGATTCTTTTGCATGGCGTCCTTTAGAAGTATCAGATCGCGTGCAAAGTTTGCCTCCTACATTCAATCTATTTGTAAATTCTCCGAACTTTACTCCTGCTTTTTTAATGGAATTTTTAAATTCTTATAATAAACAAGCCGCATATATTCCGGAACATTATAGCAAAGAAGGCAATCATTTATTGTTTGAAGCACAACGTATTTTGGGAGCGGGAGCATTTTTTCCTGAACTAAAGCAAGCTGAAGCATGGCGCAAAAGCGGCATCGAAATCCTAAACCGCGAAATAAAACTGCAAGTACTTCCTGACGGTATACAATGGGAACTCTCTCCCATCTATCATGTTGCGTGTATCGATATTTTTCTAAAAGCTTACAATTTGGCTAAAATGGCTGGAGTAGAAAAAGAATTTCCAGATACTTATTCGAAAACCATCGAAAAAATGATTTTAGCTTCGGCAAGCATGATGTTTCCTAATTACAACAATCCGATGTTTGGCGATTCTTGGCTAGTTGAAAAAGAAAGCCGATTAAAACAGTTTAAGATCTGGTCTAAAGTGTTTCCAGAAAATGCACAAATCAAATATTTTGCAACTGACGGCGCCGAGGGAAAACAACCAGATTATCTTTCAAATGCCTTACCAAACGGCGGATTTTATACTTTTAGAAACGGGTGGAACGACCAATCTACTGCAATGATTGTAAAAGCCGGACCTCCAGCAGAATTCCATGCGCAGCCAGATAATGGAACTTTTGAACTTTGGATAAAAGGACGAAATTTTACACCAGACACAGGCTGCTACATTTACAGCGGTGATGAAGAAGTTACTAAAAAAAGAAATTGGTTTCGTCAGACTAAAGTCCATAGCACTTTGACATTAAACGATCAGAATATGGTGATTACCAAAGCAGAACAAAACAAGTGGCAAACAACCAAAAATTTAGATATTTTAACGTATACCAATCCAAGTTATACCGACCTGAATCATCAGCGCAGTATTTTGTTTATTGATAATAAATACTTTCTAATAATCGATAAAGCAATCGGAAAAGCTACTGGCAAATTGGGCGTTCATTTTCAGTTAAAAGAAGATAGCAAACCTATTTTTGATAAAGTAAATAACAAAGTATATACAACCTATGAGGATGGAAATAATATCTTAATCCAATCTTTAAATACAGATAAAATTGCTTTAAACGAAGAAACTGGAAAAGTTTCCTATGCTTATGCTAAAGAACTTTCTAGACCTGCGTTTGTCTTTGAAAAAGCTAAAAATGATGCAAAAACAGAACAATTTATCAGCATCCTTTATCCGTTTTCAGACAAAGCTCCAAACATCAAAATTCAGCCCAACAAAGACAATGATTTTGAAAAAGGAATCATTAGTTTAAACATTCTAATTGATGGCAAAAAAAGCGAGATTAAAACTCGACTAAACTAAACCTTACAATTACACTTCTTAAAAACGTCTAAAATTAATTTTAGACGTTTTTTTTTGATAATTATTAAAATATAACCCGTGGTTTCAACCATGGGAACACAATCAAAAAACAATCCATATCTCCCGTGGTTGAAAACACGGGCTATGTTTCCAGCAGAATGAAATATTTATAGAAATTATAATTGTTCTTTTGATAAAACTCGCAATAAGATGAAATATTTCAGTTCTATGTAATCCTCAAATCTGCATAAAGAAACATTTTTTTTATTCTTTGTTATTTTAATTTTTTCAATTAATAAGGTTAATCTGAAACTCTTTTGTTCAAATAAATCTACTACTCGAATTTGAATTTGTAAAGATAATTTTACGTAACATTTTACTTCCTTTCGCTTAACTTATAAATTTTACGCAAACGATTTAGAGATTGCTCGTAATTGCTAGCTTTGCACCAAAAATTAATTTAGCAAAATACCACTAAACTCAAATTAAACCCTGATTTTAAAGGACTTTAAACATTGTATTAATCAAATTCAATAGTATTTTGGACGCATTCAAAACTGTCATGAAAACCCGATTTCTATATTTGTTTCAATTAAAAATCAAAAAAACATGACTAATACAAAAAAAATGACCAGGCCTTTACAAAATTTAAATCTCTTTCCTAAACCTAAAATTCCGTTGCCCTTTTTTCAAGTTATTTAATTGTTATGATTTTCTCCACAACAGCTCTCCAAAAAATATTGTGATGATTTTTTAACAAAACCTAAAACCAACTGAAATAACATCAACAGGAATTATACTCAGTACTTATTCCTCTTTTAAAGAAAAAATTATGAAAAGGATTATATTTTTATGCTTACTGCTAACCACATGTAAGATGATGTACGGGCAGGACAAAATAAGCGTAACAGGTAAAGTAACCGATGCTCAAAATCTGCCAATGCCAGGAGCAACTGTTACAGAAAAAGGAACTAAGAATGCTACCCTAACATCAATGGACGGGGATTATCAAATTAAGGTAAAACCAAATGCTATACTTGTGTTTTCTTTTATTGGTACCAAAACAAAAGAAGAACAAGTTAAAAACAGAACAGAAATCAATACTAAACTCCTTGACGACACCAACAATCTTGACGAGGTAGTAGTTGTAGGATATGGAACAAAAACCAGAAAAGATCTTACTGGAGCTATTTCTTCTGTAAAAGGTCAGGAATTAGCCAAAGTTCCTGTACAGAATGTAGCACAAGCATTGCAAGGTCGTATTGCAGGTATGCAGGTAACCATGTCTGACGGAACTCCAGGATCTGAACCTTCATTAAAAATTAGAGGTGGAACTTCTATTACTCAAAGCAACGAACCTTTGTATGTTGTTGACGGAGTAGCACAAACAGGCGGATTAAGCTTTTTAGATCCAATGGATATTGAATCTATTGATGTTTTAAAAGATGCTGCATCGACTTCTATTTATGGTGCGCAAGGTGCAAACGGAGTTGTATTGGTAACAACCAAAAAAGCTAAAGGCGGAAAACTTACTATAAGCTATGATACTTATGGCGGAATAAAAACCATTGCTAAAAAACTTGAAGTAATGAATCCTTATGATTACACCAAGTTAATATACGAATCTGCTACAGATGATGCTAGAATGCAGAAGTTTGTAGGCGCTTATGGAACTTATGATGAACTAGAAGGTTTATACAAAAACAGAAAAGGAATTAACTGGCAAGATGAAGTTTTTGGAAACGCTGTTGTAAATCAGTACCATAAAATTAGCATTAGCGGAGGTGAAAATGATACTAAATACAATGCTTTTTACTCAGTAAATGATGATGAAGGAATTATGCTTGGAACGGGTTCTGTAAAAAACATCGTGAAATTGAACGTGATCAATAACATCAGTAAGAAATTCTCTGTAAATGCAATTGTAAACTACTCGAATCAAAAAATTACTGGACTTTCTACTTCTGATGGCGGAAATGCGAGATTGAGCATGCTGCAGAATTTATTGCAATACAGACCAACTATCGGGAAAAATGGATCTGACGAAGATCTAAAAACTTTAGTAGTTGATCCGTTAGACAATCAGGATTCACCAACATTCCAAAGTCCGCTTATTACAATTGACAGCCAGAAAAGAGAAGCTATCAATAGATCTATTAACATGAGCTTGCAGCTGCAATATAATATTACGCCAAACTTAATTTACCGCGGATTGGTAAGCTATACAGATAACAGTAATAAAAGCAAGTTTTTTAACGACTCGAGAGGTATTCAGGCTATTAGAGCTGGTGGTGCAAATGGAGGCGTAACGCATAATATTGGAACTCGTTTAAACTACAACAACGTTTTAACGTATAGCAATACTTTCAACAAAAACCATAAATTTGACGCTACTCTTGGACAAGAATACATCTACAATTATACAGAAGGTGTTACTGCAACCGCTTCTGCTTTTCCTAATGTAAATTTAAGCTGGGATAAATTACAGCTTGGAACTATTGCCGGAATACCGACAACTTTTGCAGAAGATGACAAATTGCTTTCTTTCTTCGGAAAAGCCAATTATGCCTTCAAAAATAAGTACTTATTCGCAGCTAGTTTAAGAGCAGATGGATCTTCAAAATTTGGAACCGAAAATCAATGGGGTTATTTTCCATCAGCATCTG
>RCUK01000395.1_pt1 | contig 41306 bp, 33 predicted proteins | sample 2166381 | NCBI WGS metagenome assembly RCUK01 (sample SAMN09932809, study PRJNA488358) | compost metagenome | isolation source: compost soil in an enriched community | place: Germany: Experimental Botanical Garden | reverse complement strand
GAGGATTGAAAATCCTTGTGTCGGTGGTTCGATTCCGCCCCGGGCCACCAAGAATTCAGCAGCACATAGCAAAAAGCCAACCTCCGGGTTGGCTTTTTTGTTTTAGGCGACGCATGCAAGCTGCCGGCCATGGATCCAATGCGCTGTACCGCACAGTAATATTCACCATCTCGGCCTATCCTGTTGTCATATAACAGGGAGATATCGCATGCTGACGATCATACTGGTGGTGGCCCTGCTGGGCTTGGCTTTGCTGTTCGCGCCCGGCCCCGTGCGCCGCGCCCTGCTTGCCCCGCACTTGCTGGCCTTGTTCAAGCGCATCTTGCCAACGATGTCCGACACGGAACGCGACGCGCTCGAAGCGGGCACCACGTGGTGGGATGCCGAGCTGTTTTCCGGCAAGCCCGACTGGCCAAAACTGCTGGGCTATGGACGCGCCACGCTCACGGCCGAGGAACGCCATTTTCTTGAGCATGACGTCGAGCGGCTGTGCGAACTGGTCAACGACTGGGAAGCGCAGCAGACACAGGATTTGCCGCGCCAGGCCTGGGACTACATGAAAGCGCAAGGTTTCCTCGGCATGATCATTCCCAAGCAATATGGCGGCAAGCAATTCTCCGCCTACATGCACTCGCAAGTGGTGATGAAGCTGTCGAGCCGCTGCTCGGCGCTGGCAGTGACCGTGATGGTGCCCAATTCGCTGGGGCCGGCCGAACTGCTGCTGCACTACGGCACCGAAGAACAGAAAAACCATTATCTGCCACGCCTGGCCGCCGGCACCGAGATTCCCTGCTTTGCGCTGACCAGTCCGTATGCGGGTTCCGACGCGGCCGCCATTCCCGACCTGGGCGTGGTCTGCATGGGCATGCATGAGGGCCGCGCTACCCTCGGTTTCCGCCTCACGTGGAACAAGCGCTACATCACCCTGGCGCCTGTGGCGACCTTGCTGGGGCTGGCATTCCAGACCAGCGACCCCGAGCATCTGCTGTCCGACAACGATGCACAGGGGATCACTTGCGCCCTGATCCCCGCCAGCCACGACGGCGTCGTGATCGGCCGCCGCCACCATCCCTTGAACGCCGTCTTCCAGAACGGCCCCACGTCGGGCAACGATGTGTTCATTCCCATCGACTGGGTCATTGGCGGCCAGGCGCAGGTGGGCAAGGGATGGCGCATGCTGATGGAATGCCTGGCGGCCGGGCGCGCCATTTCGCTGCCCTCGTCCAGCGTGGGCATGGGCAAGATGGCCGTGCGCGGCACCGGTGCGTATGCGGCCGTGCGGCGCCAGTTCAACATGCCGATCGGCAAGTTCGAAGGGGTGCAGGAAGCGCTGGCCCGCATGGGCGCCAACCTGTACCTGATGGATGCGGCGCGCACCCTGGCCGCGCACGCCGTCGACCTGGGCGAAAAGCCGGCCGTCATTTCCGCCATCGTCAAATACCACGTCACGGAACGGGGCCGCGCGCTCGTCAACGACGGCATGGACATTCTCGGCGGCAAGGGCATCTGCATCGGCCCCAACAATTTCCTCGCCAGCGCCTACCAGCAAATCCCCATCGCCATCACGGTCGAAGGGGCCAACATCCTCACGCGCAGCCTGATCATCTTCGGCCAAGGCGCCATCCGCGCGCATCCGTATGTGCTCAGGGAAATGGCCGCCGTCAGCGAAAGCGACGGCCGCAAGGCCTTGCGCGATTTCGATGCGGCCTTCTTTGGCCATGTCGGCTTTGTGCTGGGCAACCTGGCCAGGGGCTTGTGGTACGGACTGGGCGGCGCGCGCCTGGCGGCCGTGCCCGAAGCCGGCGCGCCCGCGCTGGCGCCCTACTACCGCACCCTGACGCGGTTGTCGACGGCGTTTGCCGTCATGACGGATATGTCGATGTTCGTGCTCGGTGGCGAACTCAAGCGCCGCGAGCGGCTGTCCGCCCGCTTGGGCGACGTGCTGGCGCAGCTGTACCTGGCGTCGTCCGTGCTGAAGCGCTACGAGGACGATGGCCGTCCCGAGGCCGACCTGCCCTACGTGCACTGGTCGCTGCAAGATGCGCTGGTCAAGGCGCAGCAGGGCTTGACGGGCGTGCTCGACAATTTCCCCGCGCGCGTGCTGGCCGTGCTGCTGCGCACCTTGCTGTTCCCGTTTGGCCTGCCCCATCGCCCACCGTCCGACGAACTGGGCAGTGAAGTGGCGCTGGCCCTGCAAACGCCGGGCGCCGACCGCGAACGCCTGCTGGCCGACGGTTATGCGGCCAACGACAGCAACGACCCCGTGGCCTGCGCCGAGCGGGCGCTGGCCCTGCTGCCCGACGTCCTGCACATCGAAAAACGCCTGAAAGACACGCCCGAAGGCGCGGCCCTGCGGCACCTGCCGCAAAGCCTGTCCGCCATGCAGCAGTGGCTGGCGACTGCCAAGGCGACGGGCTCGGTCAGCTGCCAGGAGCACAATACCTTGCTGGAATATGCGCGCCTGGTCGACGGCTTGATACAGGTCGACGATTTTGCGCCCGCCGTGGCGCAAAAGATGTGTGGCAACAGCGCCAGTGCCTTTGTTCACGTTCATGATGGCGAACCTATCACTAGCGAAACGTTCAGCCTAGGTGGAAAAGCTTGATAAAGGTATGGCGATTTCTCCAAAAGCTGCCGAAAACAGTCTGCAAACAACGCCGACAAAAATAGCTGGATGTTATTACTTCAAGCTAATTTTTTGCGCAGCGCTCCCTGATTAATGGGCACTAATAATGCGGACAAATAGTCTAATTGCCCAACTGCACCCGTTTTGTGCTGAAAGCCAATTCACAGATTCCTTGGTGAGACGCCCACAGATACAATTCTCAGGGTGTCAGTTAGAATGATTGCCTGAAACCAACAAAAGGAACTGTAATGGGTATCAAAATGAACACAGCACTCGATAGTGCTGGTATTGAATGGAAGGCCGAAACTTACTCCAAGGGAAAGGGCACTGAGCCCCTTCGTTGCTCCCATTGCCCTGTTCACGTCGCCCATCAGAGTGCGCATACGCGAGAGCGAGACGACAAACCTTACCTTGTATCTGCCTATTTTCGCTTGCGTCCTGGTGGCCACCATGCAGAGGGATGCAAGCATGCTATTAGCGATAAGCTCAAATCGATAGCAAATGAATCCACGGGACTCTTTGAGAGCATCCGTGCTGGACAATACCGGTTGCGTCTTATTATGATCAGAGATGCATTGGCAGAACTGAGCAAGAAAGCGCCAAAAAGTGGTGAGGAAGCTGTAAGCGGCAGTAGCAAAACATTTGAAAGTTCACGAGGGAAGCTTCCCGCATATATCAATTCCGCCAAGCGTGTGCTGCAATTGCGTGCACTCTGTGATGAGGACGAAGAGATTGCCTCGTATTTAGAATTAATATTCGAAGGCAATACGACCGTACCATGGTCTCAATTCTATTTTGAGACGGAGCACCATCTTGAGGCCTACAGAAATGCGGTACGCAATACAGTACAGCACCCAATCGCCTTGCATGGCACAGTCAAATCGACGCACATTGGTGTTGGTAAGAACCGAACAAGCAACGTATTGAACCTCACAAAAAACAAATACCTTGCTGATGCAAACGATCCAGACGTTGGTATCGGAGTCGAAGCCAGTGTCTGGTGCGACAATGCTGACTGGCTGGCAAAACTCAATGCAGGTGATGAAGTTGTAGTTTTCGGCATGTGGAAGGCAAAGGCCGGAGAGGTATCAGCTTCAAGTAAACCGGAGCAATATCGATTCAAATCATTCCTTACCCACAAACTATCACTGTGGCCAGTCCTCGCGACACAAATTACACGTGTAGCTTAATAAAAAAACTACCGTCTATTGCACTTTTGAATTAGTTCATTTTCTTGATGCTAGGCAATGCAATATGCGGCCAGCCAGCATAAGATCGCCGGCTTTGCCCATCACCCATGCGCCACGCTCCCGAACTCCTCCTGCCTGCCGGCTCCCTGGCCAAGATGCATGCCGCCTTCGACTATGGCGCCGACGCCGTCTACGCGGGCCAGCCACGCTACAGCTTGCGCGTGCGCAATAACGATTTTTCGACCTTGCAAGCATTGCAGGAGGGCATCGATGGCGCCCATGCGCGCGGCAAGCAATTCTTTGTCGCCAGCAACATCTTTGCGCACAACGCCAAGCTGAAAACGTATTTGCGCGACATGGAACCGGTGATCGCCATGCGCCCCGACGCGCTGATCATGGCCGATCCGGGCCTCATCATGATGGTGCGCGACAAGTGGCCGGACGTCCCCGTGCACCTGTCCGTGCAGGCGAATGCCGTCAACTGGGCCGACGTCAAATTCTGGCACCGCATGGGCTTGACGCGCGTGATTTTATCTCGCGAACTGTCGCTCGACGAGATCGAGGAAATCCGCCAGCGCTGCCCGGAAATGGAACTGGAAGTCTTCGTCCACGGCGCCCTGTGCATCGCCTATTCGGGCCGCTGCCTGCTGTCCGGCTATTTCAACCACCGCGACCCGAACCAGGGCACGTGCACGAATTCCTGCCGCTGGGATTACAAGGTGAAAAATGCGTCCGAAGACGCCAGCGGCGACCTGGGCAGCATGCAGGTGGTGCCGCTGGAATTCCATCAGGCGCTGGCCGAGGCCGACAACAATGCGTTTTCCGCCCTGCACCAGCAGCCGCGCCACCCGCTGGCCGACCAGCCCTATCTGATTGAAGAAGCACAGCGCCCGGGCCAGCTGATGCCGATACTCGAAGACGAGCACGGCACCTACATCATGAATTCGAAGGACTTGCGCGCCGTCGAGCATATCGAGCGCCTGGTGAAAATCGGCGTCGATTCGCTCAAGGTCGAGGGCCGCACGAAGTCGCTGTACTACGCGGCGCGCACGGCGCAAGTCTACCGCCAGGCCATCGATGACGCCGTCGCGGGCCGCCCTTTCGACATTGGCCTCCTGGGCCAGCTGCAAGGCCTGGCCAACCGCGGCTACACGGACGGTTTTTACCAGCGCCACCATACCCAGGCGCACCAGAACTACATGCGCGGCGCGTCCGAGGCGGATCGCAGCCAGTACGTGGGCGACGTGCTGGGCGTGGCGGACGGCTGGGCCAGGGTGGAAGTGAAAAACCGCTTCGCCGTGGGCGACCGCATCGAGGCCGTGCATTCGGGCGGCAACCGCGATTTCACCATTACCCGCATGCTCAGCGATGACGGCAGCGAGATCCAGGTGGCGCCTGGCAGCGGCCACTTCGTGCGCATCGAGCTCGACGGCGCTCTCGACAAGGCATTGCTGGCGCGCTATTTGTAACCGCCAGTCTGGCGTACAGTGTGGCGAAGCAGTCCACAAGTGTTTGATTTGACAAGAAAAATTTCCACTGGCACGGCCTAAATAATTTGTTTAGGCTTCAACATTGCTATACGATACGGCCACCCGCGCCCGGGGGCCTTATCGGCATCCGTGCGTCCCTGACACGTTCACCGGAATCCCCGATGCCACCTGCCACACCCGCCCTGATCACCAATGACGCCGTCGTCCTCGGCCTGCTCGCCATGACCCTGGGAGCCGTCTTCTGGAGCGCTTCCCGCCCAGACGGCTTCTGGAAAAAGTTCTACACGTATATCCCTTCCCTGCTGATGTGCTACTTGATCCCGGCGTTGCTCAACACGTTCGGCATCATCGACGGCAACGCGTCCGGCCTGTACGCCGTGGCGCGCGACTATCTGCTGCCCAGCGCGCTGGTCCTGCTGTGCGTGGCCATCGACTTCGGCGGCATCATCCGCCTCGGCCCCAAGGCCATCATCATGTTTTTGACGGGCACCCTGGGCGTCATGCTGGGCGCCCTCGTCTCGTTCGAAGCCTTGCGTTTGATCCACCCGGAAACGGTGGCCGGCGACACGTGGCGCGGCATGACCACCGTGGCCGGCTCGTGGATAGGCGGCGGCGCCAACCAGGCGGCCATGAAGGAAGTGTTTGAAGTGGATGCGACGCTGTTTGGCCAGTTCGTCGCCGTCGACGTGCTGGTGGCCAACGTCTGGACGGCCGTGCTGCTGTTCCTGGCCGGTCGCGCGGGCGCCTTCGACCGCTGGACCGGTGCCGATTTGACGGCCATCAATGCGCTCAAGGACAGCATCGAAAGCTACCGCACCCAGCACGCGCGCATCGCCAATCTCACCGACATCATGATCATCCTCGGCGTGGGCCTGGGCGTGACGGGCCTGTCGCACTTCCTCGCCGGCCCCATCATCAGCTGGATCAACACCCTGCCCGCCGCATGGCGCTTGCAGGATTACAGCCTGACGTCGAACTTCTTCTGGATCGTCGTGCTCGCCACCACCTTCGGCCTGCTGCTGAGCTTTACCAAGGCGCGCAGCCTGGAAGGCGCGGGCGCCTCGACCATCGGCTCGGCCATGCTGTACGTGCTGGTGGCCACCATCGGCATGCACATGGACTTGAAAGCCCTGCTCGACAAGCCATTTTTGTTCCTGCTGGGCCTGATCTGGATCGCCGTGCATGGCGGCCTGATGCTGCTCGTCGCCAAGCTGATCCGCGCACCGCTGTTCTTCATGGCCGTGGGATCGCAAGCCAATATCGGCGGCGCAGCCTCGGCTCCCGTCATCGCCAGCGCCTTCCACCCGGCCCTGGCTCCCGTGGGCGTGCTGCTGGCCGTGCTCGGCTACGCGCTGGGCACCTACGGCGCCTACATCACGGGCTTGATCTTGCGCGGCATGGCGGGGTGATCGCTGTCCTGGCTTGACGAGCCAGGCACGCAAGAATGACGATAACGCCAGCCTTCGGGCTGGCGTTGTTGTTTACGGCTCGCATCGGCCACCACTCCCCAAAAAATCCCCACAATGTAGCAGAAACCCCTCAAAACCAAATTTCCGCACCATTTTTGTGCGAAATCTGCGATGATAGTTGCCCAAACAACCGATTACCTCCATGGAATTCTGATGAAATACGCATCTGCTCACGAGTATGTCCAGCATGTCGCCGCACGCAATCCAGGTCAACCCGAGTTTCTGCAAGCCGTCACCGAAGTCATGGAGAGCTTGTGGCCGTTCCTGGAACAGCACCCGAAATATGCGGAACAAGGCTTGCTGGAACGCTTGATCGAGCCGGAGCGCGTGGTGATGTTCCGCGTGTCGTGGGTCGATGACCACGGGCAAGTGCAAGTCAACCGCGGCTACCGCATCCAGCACAGCATGGCCATCGGGCCGTACAAGGGCGGCATCCGCTTCCACCCTTCCGTGACCTTGTCCGTGCTGAAATTTCTCGCCTTCGAGCAGACGTTCAAGAACGCGCTGACGACCTTGCCGATGGGCGGCGGCAAGGGCGGCTCCGATTTCGATCCGAAGGGCAAGAGCCCGGGCGAAGTGATGCGCTTCTGCCAAGCCTTCGTGAGCGAACTGTTCCGCCACGTGGGTTCGGACACGGACGTACCGGCCGGCGACATCGGCGTGGGCGGGCGCGAAGTCGGTTATATGGCCGGCATGATGAAAAAGCTCAGCAACCGCGCCGACTGCGTGTTCACGGGCAAGGGCGCCAGCTTCGGCGGCTCGCTGATGCGGCCGGAAGCGACGGGATACGGCACCGTGTACTTTGCGCAGGAAATGCTGAAAACGCGGGGCCGCTCGTTCGAAGGCATGCGCGTGTCCGTGTCCGGCTCGGGCAACGTGGCGCAGTATGCGGTGGAAAAAGCCATGGCCATGGGCGCGAAAGTCATCACCGTCTCCGATTCGAGCGGCACCGTCATCGACGAGGCAGGCTTTACGCCGGAAAAGCTGGCCATCCTGATGGAGGTCAAGAATCATTTGTATGGCAGGGTCAGCGACTACGCCGCGCGCACGGGCGTGCGCTTCGAGGCCGGCGTGTCGCCATGGCATGTGCCGGTCGACATCGCCCTGCCCTGCGCCACGCAAAATGAATTGCATATCGACGACGCGTGCACCTTGATCGCCAATGGCGTGCAATGCGTGGCCGAAGGCGCCAACATGCCCACCACCATCGAGGCAGCGAAAGCCTTCGAAGCGGCCGGCGTGCTGTACGCGCCGGGCAAGGCCAGCAATGCGGGCGGCGTGGCCACGTCCGGCCTGGAAATGAGCCAGAACGCGGCCCGAATTTCCTGGCCGCGCGAAGAAGTCGATGCGCGTTTGCTGCAGATCATGCAAGGCATCCACGCCGCGTGCAAGCAATACGGCACGCGCGCCGATGGCACGGTCAGCTATGTCGATGGCGCGAATATCGCCGGTTTCGTGAAAGTGGCCGATGCGATGCTGGCGCAGGGCGTGATTTAATCATCGGCCAACGGTGGTGTCGGATTACGGCGCCTTGCGCCTAATCCGACCTACGCCGACCTACGACATTTCAGGTTTCATCAAGCTCTTGCGGCTGATTGTCCGGCCCGACACCATGAACTCGCCGTTGCCGCGGTAATGTAACGTTTCAGGCAGCTTGGGCGAGGTGGCCACGTGGGCTTTCACGCACTCGAAGATGAAGAAGCCGCCTTTCGGATTGCCCGCCACCTGGGCCAGCTTGCATTCGAAGTTGGCGTAGCATTCGGCGATCAGGGGCGCGCCCACCAGCTCGGCTGGTTGCGGTGTCAGGCCGAAGGCCGTGAACTTGTCCGTGTCTTCACCGCTGCAATTGCCGATGGCGACCACCTGGTCGACCATGTCGGCCGTGGGCAGGTTGATCACGCACTCCATGCTGCGCTTGATCATTTCATAGCTGTGGTTCGCGTCGGAAATGAAGCAGCCGAGCAACGATGGCGTGAATTCCATCAGCATGTGCCAAGCCATGGTCATGACGTCGCTTTCGCCCTGCCACGTTGAACTGACGAGCACCACCGGCCCCGGTTCGAGGAAGCGCCGGATGTCGGCGACGGGATAATCTTCTTTGTGGTAATTTTTCATCTATTCTCCATGACGCGGTACGCCATAGCATAGACCAACGGCACCTTGCCGGGCGCGCGGCTGGCCGGCGGCGCCGTGTCGTCCGCACCGCGATTTGTGCCGTTCGTCGCAAATTTCTCCCCAATCGAGATGTTGCACAATAGAATACACTGATCAACTACTCAAGGAAACCGCCATGCGTCCTCTGTTCCTGTTGTCAGTCCTGTCCCTCGCCTGCCTCTCCACCCTCGCGCATGCCGACGAGCAAACCCGCACGGTAGCCGCCTTCAACGCCATCGACATCCGCGGCCCCATCAGCATCGAAGTGGAATCGGGCAAGGAGCAAAGCCTGCTGCTGCGCGGCGACCAGAAATTCCTCAGCGGCGTGATCACGGAGGTGGTCGATGGCGAGCTGAAAATTTCCATGAAGGACAAGGACATCAAGAAGACCGAGGGCGACCCGCGGGTCATCATCACCATGCCCACCTTGCGCAAGCTGATCGCGGAAGGCGCGGGCGAAAAAATCCTCACCAAGCTCAATGGTCCAAGAGTCGACATCAGCTACAAGGGCGCGGGCCGCCTGGCCGCCGATGGCCAGGTCGACTGGCTGCGCCTGAAGGCGCAAGGCGTGGGCGAAGTCGATACGAAAGCCTTGCTGGCGAAAAACGTCGACGTCAATTTCGAAGGCATCGGCTCCGTCAAGGTGTATTCCTCGGGCGAACTGAACGCCGTGGTGCGCGGCATGGGCGAACTGACCTACTACGGCAAGCCGAAGATCGTGCACAAGTCGGTCGCCGGCATCGGCAGCGTCAATGCCGCCAAATAAGATTTCCTAGAACAACAAGGCCATCAGGCCACTGGAGACCGCATGACCGCAACACATGATACCGACGCGCCGCTGGTGCTGCGCGAGGACGAGGGTGGCCTCGTCACCCTGCGGCTGAACCGCCCCCTGCAATTCAATGCCCTGTCCGAAGCCATGCTGGCCGCGCTGCAGGAAGCGTTCGATGCCATCGCGCAGCAGCCGCACGTGCGCTGCGTGGTGCTGGCCGCCGAAGGCAAGGCTTTTTGCGCGGGCCACGATTTGCGCCAGATGCAGGCCACGCGCCAGCTTGCGTATTATCAAACCCTGTTCGCGCAATGCTCGCGCGTGATGCAAGCCATTCAAACCTTGCCCGTGCCTGTGATTGCCCGCGTGCACGGCATCGCCACGGCGGCCGGCTGCCAGCTGGTCGCCAGCTGCGACCTGGCCGTGGCGGGCGCGTCCGCCCGCTTTGCCGTGTCCGGCATCAACGTGGGCCTGTTCTGCGCAACGCCATCGGTCGCCCTGTCGCGCAATGTGTCACCCAAGCGGGCCTTCGACATGCTGGTGACGGGCCGCTTCATCGATGCCGACACGGCCGCCGACTGGGGCTTGATCAATGAAACGGTGGCCGACGCGGCGCTCGACGAGGCCGTGGCGCGCCTGGCGCAGCAAATCATGGCGAAAAGCCCGACGGCCATCCGCTACGGCAAGCAGATGTTCTACCGGCAGCGCCAGCTGCCGCTGGACGACGCGTATGCGTATGCGGGCGACGTAATGGCGCGCAATATGATGGAGGAGGATGCGGACGAAGGCGTCACCGCCTTCCTGGAAAAACGGCCGCCCGGCTGGGCGACCGTCAAGTAGCTTAACGTTCCTGCTTCATCTGCTGCTGGACGGACAAGCTCAAGGTCCCCAGGTCTTCCTTGCCCAGCATCGGCAATTGCGCCAGCAGGTTGGCCAGGGCCGAGCTGCCCGTCACGTCCAGCTCGGACGATTGCACCAGCACCGTGCCGGCGCCCGTGAAGTCGATCTGCTTTTCCTCGCCCGACAGGGTAAAACCCGTGAGCGCGCCGGCGGCCGAGGCCCAGCCCTGCACGTGGGCGTAATCGTAGTGGTAGGAAGGGCTGGGGCAATCGGCCCAGCCCAGCACGGCCTGCTCGTCCACGCGGCACGGCAACTCGAGGAAATGCACGGGGCCGTTCGACGAGGCGATCACTTTACCGGTGCCTATCATCGTCAGGTAGCCGGGCAAGGTCGATTCCTGGCAAATCACATCCTTCGTAAAACCCAGCAGGTTTTTCGCGCGGATGGTCATGTTGGCGTTGTCCAGGTCGTAGCACGCCAGGTCGTTGCCGTTGTCGCCCAAAATCAATTGGCCTTGCCCTTGTGCGACGACAAAGTGGTGCACGTATTTCGGCGCATTGAAGGCGTTGCGCACGATCAGGTCGAGCACGCTGCTACCCATGGCTTCGAAGCGCAGTTCGCCATAGAAGGCGATCATCTTGCCCTTGCGAATGAAGATCTGTTCCTTGACGTCGATGACATACGAAAAACGGTTCAGGTTATCGTTCTTCGGCAAGGTATCGGGAGTGTAAATCGTCATGGCTTACCTTTCGCTCGCTTGGATGTAGACCGTGCCCTGGCCCGTGAACTTCACCTGGTAGGATTCGCCGGACGCCTGGCCGACGAAGGTTTTCCAGTTCAGGTCCGTGACGATGGTCGAGCTCAGCTGCCCCGTGTGGCCGATATACGCTTGCGGGTCGACAAACACGGGCACGTCCGGCGTGACGGGCAAGCCGATGGCATTACCGTCCGACAAAATCGCCACGTCGCCCGTACCTTGCAAGGTGGTGGTAAACAAGCCCTGGCCCGAGGCCATGCCGCGCACCACGCCCTGCACGCCGCCCTGGTTGCCGAGGAACATGGTGCCGGCCGTCAGGCGCGCATCGAAGGCCAGCAGGGAATCGCTTTCCACGTAAAACGTTTCGCCGCGCACGGGGACGATGGTGACGAACAGGCCGCCCTGCGCGTAAAACACGCTGCCCGTGCCACGCGCCGACATCATGGCGTAGCCTTCGTTCGTGACGGCGCGCATGGCCAGGCTTTGCACGCCCTGGCCGGCCAGGAAGGAGCGGCTGAACGCCACGTCGCCCTGGTAGGACACCATGGCGCCCTTGCGCGCGAACACTTCTTCATTGCCGAGTTTGACCTCAAGCATCTTTTCATTGATCTGCTGATAGACAGGCATCGCGGGTCCTCGCTAACTTAACGTTCGGCGGGCTGGATGAACACCACGCCCTGGCCTGTGAATTTGTGCTGGTACGATTCGCCCGAGCTCTGGCCGATCATCGTGCGCCAGTTGACGTCGAAAACGAATTCCTGGCGGATGTCGCCCTTGAAGCCGACGAAAGCGTCCGGGTCCACGCGCAGCGGATGCGCGGGCGTCACTTCCAGCATGATCAGGTTGCCGCGCGAAATGACGGCCAGGTTGCCGTTGCCTTCGACGGTGGTGGAAAACAGGCCCTGGCCCGAGCTGGCGCCGCGCAAGCCCGCAAAGCTGGTGCCCGTCTTCAGGCTCGTGTCGTAGGCCAGCAGGCTGCTGCTTTCGATGGTCAGCTTTTCGCCGGCCAGCGCCATGACGGTGATCTCGGCCGCATTCTGCGCGAAAAACACCGTGCCCGTGCCTGAAGCCTGCATCACCTGCATGCCTTCGTTCGTCACCTTGCGCTTGAGCGCGCCGAAGAGGCCCTCGCCGCCGAGCAGGGACTTTTCAAATTTGATGGCGCCCGTATAGGCGACCATCGCGCCGGCAATCGCCAGCACTTTTTCATCCTGCAGGCGCACTTCCAGCAGGCGGTCGGTATTGGTGCGGAAACTGGTCACGCGCGACTCCCCAAGAATGCCAGGCCACAAAGCCATGGCTAGCCGACAAGATACCGGGGGCGTTACCGCCATGCAAGTGCTATTCCTCCCGAACGGGGGGCTCCGTTAAAAAAAAGGCGTGCCCGGAGGCACGCCTTGCGCTGACATCTGCAACGGTTTACTCGGCCAGCACCGGCTTGGCGCCGCGCGCGTTCTGGAACAGCGGCACGGGGTCATTGGTATTGACCTCGACCACCGTCACGCCCTGCACCACGCCAGCTACCTGGTAGCCGACGGCGCCCAGGTGGCGCTTGCCTTCGGCCAGGTTGGACCAGCTCAGCGAAACAGACGCCGTGCCGCCCATGAAGGCCGTGCCCGGCATCAGCGCCTTGAAGCTGCCGTTGTTCAAGCCCGGCGCCAGCACCCACGACGACAAGGCGTAGTCGGCCTGGCCGTTTTGCGGCGCAAAACCGATCATGCACACCTTGTAGGTACCGGCGGCGGGCAGGCGCAGTTCCACCTGCTCATTGGAACTTTCATTGCCGCTGCTGCCGACGAGCACGTTGGCGGCGTTGTAGACCTCCATGTCCAGGTCGGTATTCGCGCCGCCCGTCGTTTCCGAGTCGTAGGTGGCAAAGCGCGCCGCCAGGGTGCCGGCCGGGATCACCACGTTGTGCACGTTCACGCCCGTGGCGCCGCCCGCCTTGCAGGCAGCCGATGCGGCAGCGCCCGTCACCGCCTGGCCGATCGTGCGCGTCTGGCGCACGGCTTCGACGAGACCCGACTTGACGCCGACCAGCGCGCCAGTGAAGCCCGTGCCCAGGGTCAGCACCTTGCTGCCCGTGGCCGCTTCGCTGCTGACCAGCGGGATGGCGGCCAGCGACGTGCCGCGCGCCGTCAGCGGGCTGCGCACCGTGTGCGTGCCATCCGTCCAGCTCAGGGCGCCGTAGGTCCAGGTATTGGCCGGCGCCGTGGTGCGCGTCAGCTTGACCTGGTACTGGCCCTTGGCGCCCGGCGCCAGGCTCAGGCTCGTTGGCGTTACCGCCACCGTGTAGCCGGGCAGGCTGGCCGAGACGTTATAGACGGCGCTGCTGGCGCCCACGTTGGTCACCGTGCGCGTCAGCACTTGCGTGCCCAGCACGTTGGCCGCCGTCAGCGACGCCAGGTTCAGGTTGTAGGCAGGAATGGTGCCGACGGCCTGGCACGTGGCGGGACTGTAGACCTTCAGGTTCAGGCCGCACAGGAAGCGCGCATAGTCGATTTCCGACACGTCGTACACGAGGCCGGGATCGGCCGCGCTGTTCGGCGCGATGTGGCCGGCGCCCTGGCCCCATGGCAGCTGGCCCGAGTTCTTCGCCGTGGCATCCCACGACACGGAACCGTTCAAGCCATCGGGATACGTGCTGAACGCCGTCGTCATCAGCGCCGACTTGATGGCCGCGGGCGACCAGCTCGGATGCTGCTGCTTGAGCAGTGCCGCCACGCCGGCCACGTGCGGGCTGGCCATCGAAGTGCCGGAGTAGAAATCCCACTCGGCCACTGGCGCCACGCCGCCGGCCGCCACGGCATCGCGCTGCGCCGGGGTCAGGTCGGCCGTCACGCCGGCGAGGATGTTGGTGCCGGGCGCCGAGAGATCCGGTTTCAGGATGTTCGCGTTGGCCACGTTCGGTCCGCGCGAGGAACGGTCGCTGACGATCGGCGCCTGCACCGTCGTATCGGGGATGGTATGGATTTCGCCCAATGCCGCCGTGCCGTCCGGAGTGGACGCCATGAAAGCCTTCAGCGCGTCGCCCTGCGCCTGCGCCAGGTGCACGGTCGACAGCGTGTGCGCCTGGTTGATGATGGTGTTGGCGCCGCCAGCCACGTTGGCGATGACCACGCCCGCCGCGCCCGCCGTCCTAGCATTCGCGCTCTTGTTGACCAGCACGTTGCCACCACGGTCGCACACGAGTATCTTGCCCGCCACTTTCGCCGGGTCCAGATAAGCGGAAGTGGCATCGGCCCCGCCGAAGCAGCGCAGCAGATTGAGGTCCGTCGGCAGCACGCCGGCCAGGCCCGCATCGCGCGAGCGGATCAGCGGCAGGGCCGGCGTCTTCGCATTGCTCGATGCGCCTTCCAGCCTGGTGCCGTTGCTGAGGATGACATTGCCCGCGTACAGGCGGTTGTGGGTGGAATTGGCGACCGTCGCCAGCCAGGGGCTGATGTGCGAGACGGGCGCCGGCACGTCGGGCGCTGGCGTGGATGGACCGGAATTGCCGCCGGACGTGGCGACAAACACGCCGGCCGCGGCCGCACCGAGGAAGGCGACTTCCGTCGGCTCGTCGAAAGCGCCGCCGCCCGCGTTCGGGCCGATGGAGAAGTTGATGACGTTGACGCCATCCTTGACGGCCTGGTCGATGGCGGCCACGCTGTCGGCCGTGGCGCAACCGTTGCGGCCCGTCGATGCGGCCGTCCAGCACACTTTATAGGCGGCGATGCGGGCGCGCGGCGCCATGCCCGATGCCTTGCCCAGCGACACGCCGTTCGAGGTGGCCAAGGCGCCATTGTTGCCGCCGGCCGTGGACGCCGTGTGCGTGCCATGGCCGCCGTGCCCCGTCAGGCCGGCGACGGAATCGCGCGGCGAACGGAATTCCGTCCAGTGCAGCGCCGCCGTGGAGGCGCGGTAGTAGCGAGCGCCGATCAATTTGTTGTTGCAATTCTCGGCGCTGAAACCTTCGCCCGTCTGGCAAGTGCCCTGCCAGCTGGCCGGCGGCGCGCCGTACACGACGTTGCTGCCGCTGTGGCTGGGCACGCCGTTCTCGTCGAGGCGGTCGGCAAAGGCCGTGTTCTCGGGCCAGATGCCGCTGTCGACGATGCCGATGATGATGTCTTCGCCCGCGTGCGTCTTGCCGCCCAGTTGTTCCCACAGGCCGCCCGGCTTGTCCAGGCCCAGGAAGGTCGGCGTGTAGCTGGTGTCGAGCTGCAGGATGGAGTCGGCGCTGATGCTGGCCACGCCGCTGTTTTTCTTCAGGGCCCGCACTTCATCGTCCGTCAGCAAGGCGGAAAAGCCGTTGAAGACGACGCTGTACTGGTGGGTGATTTCCGCCGCGCTGACGGTGCCGGCCACGGCGGCCTGCTTGGTGTCGAGGTAGCTCAAATAAGCCTGCACATCGGCGGCGCCCACGTTGATGCGTGCGCCCGGGGCCGGCTTGGTGGCGGCCAGGCCATCGACCTGGCCCGTGTAGGTGGCGGCCGGCTTGTCGACCAGCTGCACGATGTAGGAGCGGCGTTCCTGCGCCTGCGCCGCTTGCGCCAGGCTGGCGGCCAGCAGGAGGATGCCGAGAGAGACGGGACGTAATTTCATCTCATGCTCCTTGCACGGTGAACGCGGCGAACTTGCCGCTGCGGCGGCGCGACAGCATGCCGATGGCGCCCAGGCCGGCCAGCAGCAGCATGTAGGTCGACGGTTCCGGCACGGCGCTGATGTTGATATTGTCGAGCGCAAACTGGCCCTGGTTAAAGGCGGGGAAATCGATGGAATTGCTGCACGCGCCCGTATCGTTGAAGATACACGCGTTGAAGGTCAGGCCCGTGAACGCATAGTTGCTGAAGCCGCCCAGCAGGGATGCGCCCTGGAAATGGTAATTGCCATCGCTGCCCTGGCCGGGAAACGCCAGCGAGGTGCTGACCACCTGGCCGTTGCTCAGGGTGCCGCTCAGCTGCAGCTGGCCCCACTGCATGTTGGGCAAGCCGGAAACGGGCGCGATGAAGGAATAGTCGAAACCGGCCAGGCTGAACGCCTGGTGGTCGGCACGCGCGAAATTCACGCCGCCATCGTTGAGGATGGCCAGGTAGTTGCCGGTGCCGCCCTGCGGGCAGGCGGCGATATCGCACGACGATCCCGCGCGCCCATCGAGGATGGCGCCCACGCCGCTGACGCCGCCGCCGGCCGCCGTGGTCGGGTCGGCCAGGAACAGCAGGTTGTAGCTCGACGTATTGAGCGTCTGGCCGCTTTCATACACGTCCGGACGCAAATTATCGAAGGTCAGGATATCGGCCATGGCCGGCGCCGAGGCCAGCACGGACAAGGTGGCCAGCGCGGCCAGGATGGTGGCGCGACCGCGGGTAGCGGGCGGATGGGCAGTGGCGGGCGATACCCGCGCATGTGATGGACGATTCATTCTATTCCCTTGTTTGTTGTGGATAGATAGGTCGGCAGGTCTGGCGCCCGCTTTCAGCTTTTTCACAAAAGTGTCAACAAATATAGCAAATCGCATAAAACAAATAACATATTTTTAATATCATTTATTTATTTTTTATCTAACTCTGCGATACTTTGTTTTGTTTTATCTATGAAAGCTTGAGGAATCTCAACGTTACATTGGAACAACAATGCCTCACACCGCAGACGTGTGCGCCAGCATGCCGGCGCGACTTCAGATAAGCTCGAAAACCGCGCCCACCGCGCCATGGCACCACCCGTCACATCGCGGTACACCTGTTCCATCCTGGAACACTTGTCTCTCCCCTGCGCGCCCAGCCACAGCCCCTGCGCCGATGGCATGAAGCTTGCACAACGAAGAGATCGACCGTGCACAGGGAGCTGCATCATGGAACACTACCAACTGGCCGGCAACGGCCGCTCTGGCACGCGGCCGGCCCGGCGCCTCCTCGTGTGCTGCGCGCTGGCGCTGGCTTTTTTCCTGCTGGCCGCCAGGCTGGACCTAGCCGAACGGCTGACCTACGCGCTGTGGCGCCATGAGCACTGGCAACTTGATGAACTGGCCCTGAGCCTGTTGCTGCTGGCGCTTGCCCTGGCCGGCTTTGCCGTGCGGCGCGGGCGCCAGGTGGCACTGCTGCTGGCGCAAAACCGCGCCCTCACGCAGCGCCTGCTGCGCGCGCAGGAAGAGGAGCGCTGCGCGCTGGCGCGCGAGCTGCACGATGAAGTGGGACAAGACTGCACGGCCATCCGCGCCGCCGCCAGCTACATCCTACGCGCGCGCGATGGCGACCAGGCGAACGTGCAGGCGTGCGCCGCCAGCATCGCCCGCTCGTCGGAAGCGCTGCATGCGATGGTGCGCACCATGCTGCGCCGGCTGCGCCCGCCCGTGCTCGACAGCCTGGGCCTGGCGCCGGCCCTGCAGGCGCTGTGCGACAGCTGGTCCCAGCAGCACGGCATCGCCTGCCATTTCGCGCCGCACGCCATCCCCGCCAAGCTCGACGACAGCACGGCCACCGCCATCTACCGCCTGGTGCAGGAAGGCTTGACGAACGTGGCGCGCCATGCGGGAGCCGACCATGCCACGGTGGAATTACGCGCCGATGCGCACGGCTTGCTGCACCTGGCCATCGAAGACAATGGCCAGGGTTTGCATCCAGACAAAACGCCGGCAGATGGCTTCGGCATGCTGGGCATGCGCGAGCGCGTAGCTGGCCTGCGCGGCCATATCCGCTGGATCAGCGCGCTGGGCAACGGCTTGCGCATCGAAGTGGCGATGCCGCTGGCGGCCGGTGCGGCATGAACGCGGCCATGACTCCGATCCGCGTGATGCTGGTCGACGACCACCCGGTGGTGCGCACCGGTTACCGGCGCCTGCTGGAACAGGGTGGCGACATCGCCGTCGTGGCCGAGGCGGGCAATGGCGAAACGGCGTATGGCTTGCACCTGGAGCACGCGCCCGACGTCTGCGTGACGGATTTGTCCATGCCCGGCATCGGCGGCCTGGAATTGCTGCGCAAGCTGATCGCCCGCGACGCCGGCGCCCGCGTGCTCGTGTTCAGCATGCACGACACGCCGCAGCTGATCGCCCGCGCGTTTGACGGCGGCGCCTGCGGCTTCGTCAGCAAGCAGGCCGACCCGGAACACCTGGTCGATGCCGTGCGCGCCGCCCACGCGGGCCGGCGCTACCTCGATCCGCACAGCGCGCCGGGCGTGCTGCACGGCACGGCCCGCATGGAAGCTGAGCGCTTGAGCAGCCTGAGCCAGCGCGAATTCGAAATCTTCCGCCTGCTGGCCGAAGGCCGCAGCGCCGCCGACTGCGCCCGCCTGCTGCACCTGAGCAGCAAGACGGTGGCCAACCACCAGACCTGCATCAAGGAAAAGCTCGACGTGCCCGGCCCCGCCGCGCTCGTCCACTTGGCCTTGCGCAACGGGGTCATCGAGCAGATCCACTCTTAAAACACGTAGCGCAAGCCTACATTCACGCTGCGCGGGGCGCCGGCCGCATAGAAGGTCGCGTTGACCATCGGATACTCGCCGTTCACGGCCGGCAGCGGCCGGGCGGCAAAGTTGCCGGTGGCGTCGAAACCCGTCGCGCCCAACTGGGCCGCCGTCGCATAGTGTCGGTCGAACAGGTTGTTAACCTGGGCGAACACGCTCAGCTGCCGTGTCAGCTGGTATTTGCCATTGAGCTCGACCACGGCGTAGCCGCCGCTCTTGCCCGCGCCCAGGTACGCTGGCCCGCCCGCCTGGTGCGCATTGTTTTCATTGCCGCGCGCATAGGAACTCGACACGACCGTCATGGCCAGGCCCACCGTCCAGTCGCGTCCACCCTGAACCTCCACGTGCGCCTTCAGGATATGGCTGGGAGTGAGCGGAATCCGGTTGCCCGGCGTGATGGCGATATTGCCTTCGAGGCCGGGCGCCTCGGCATCGCTGCTGCTGTTGGCGCTGCCGTTGACGGTTTCCCGGCTTTGGTACGTTGCCTGCAGCCACGTGTAGTTGATGCCGAAGTCCAGCGCGCCCGCCTTGCCGTCGAGCGCCAGCTCCATGCCCTGGTGGCGCGTCTTGCCGAAATTCTTGAAGTAGCCGAAACCGGCCTGGTTGTTGGCCACGAACAGGATATCGTCGTGGTTTTCCGCGCGGAACACACCCGCGCTCCAGCGCGCCACCTCGCCCCATTGGCCACGCATGCCAGCTTCCCACGTCTTCGTCACCACCTGTTTCAAGGGCGGGTCGCCGGCCATGGCGTTGGGCAGGCGGCAAGGGTTGTCCGGGTCGGCGCAACCAAGCTCGATGGCCGTCGGCGTGCGGCTGCCTTCGTTGTAGCCGAGATAGGCGCTCACGCCCTTGACTGGCGCATAGGCCAGGCCGATGGCGGGATTGAAGCGGCTGAAACGGTGGTCGCCGTCGAGCGAACCGCTGCCGCCACCGGGCGTGATGGCGTCACGGTTGCGCACGGTGCTGCGGTTGTAGCGGCCGGAGATGGTCAATGTCAGGTCTTGATTGAACGCGATGCTGTCGCTCGCATACACGCTCCACGTGCGCATGCGCCCGCTCAAGTCGACCCGGTTGTCGACGGGCGTGCCATCGTCGTCGATTTGTGTGCCGTCGGCAAAGAAATCGACGGGCGTGATGCCGCGGTCCGGGTTCAGATAGCCGAACTGGCTCGTCTGGCGAAACGTGGCCTGGCTGGCATCGAAGGCGGCGCCGGCCGTGACGGCGTGGCGCGCGCCCGCCACGTCGGCCAGCGCGGTGAACTGGCCTGAAAAACCATAGTTTTCCTGCTCGGTATGGCTGCGGTTGATCATGCCATTGCATTTTTCGGCCGGCTCGTCATTCAGCAGCACGTTGGCTATGCAGCGCCATTTCGGGAAAGGCGTATTGGACGCATTTGCCCCGCTGGCGGGAAAGCCCGTGTAGCCGGCCGCCGCCAGGGCCGCGCGCTCGGCCGCGCCGGGCTGGTAGATGGACTGGTCGAGCGACTCGTCGTTCAGGTCGCCATTGTAGGTGTGCGTGTCGATCTTGCGGTAGTAGACATTGCCGGACAAGAGCAAGGCGGCACCGGCCTGGTGCTTGCCCGTCAGGTTCAGCAGAGTCGACCTGTTTTGCGTCAGGTCAGGCTTGGTGTAGACGCTGCGGTAGTCGCGCGCCAGCATGCGCTGTTCCTGCAAGCCGTTGCCCGTCAGCGCATTGTCCGCGTGGGCGAGCGTGACGGCGATATCGGTACGCGCATCGCCCCAGCCCAGCTTGCCAAACACCTGGCGCACGTCGGATGGCGAATCGTCGCGCCAGCCATCTTCCTTGAAGCGGTTGCCCGTCACATACCAGTGCCAGCCCTGCGCATTGCTGCCGCCATGCTCGACCTCGACGCCGCGCCGTTGATCGGAACCCAGGCGCGCCTCGACGGCGGTGCCGGGGTGGCTCTTGCCATCCTTGGTCTGCAAGGCCAGCGCGCCGCCCAGGGTATTCAGGCCGAACAGGGGATTCGAGCCGGGCACCAGGGTCAGCGATTTGATCGCCATGCGCGGTATCAAGTCCCAGCTGACGACGTCGCCAAACGGCTGGTTCAGCCGCATGCCGTCCAGGTACACGGACAGTCCCTGCGGCGTGCCCAGCAGCGGCGAGGCCGTATAGCCGCGGTAGCTGACGTCGGGCTGGAATGGGTTGTTCTGCACTTCGTTCACGTAGACGCTGCCCAGGTTGCGGCGCAGGAAGGCGGAAATATCGAGCGCGCCGCTGGCGGCGATCTGCTGCGCGCTGGCCGTCTGCACGGGCGCGGCCAAGGTATCGTGCGGCCGCTCCACGGTGGGCAGCGGCATGCTGCCCGTGATGATGACGGTGGGCAAGTCGCCCGAGGCGGCCAGATTCGCGGCCAGGCTGGCAGCAGCAGGTTCGGCAGCCTGCGCCTGGCACAGCGCCATGGCGGCAGCGGCCAATAAAGTCAGTTTCATGCGGGTCCCCAGTTTTATCATGGTTTTTATGTCTGTCCAGTATCGGACAGCCACCGGGGATGCACTAGGGAAAAACTCCCGCCGTGCGGGCAGGCTATCGCTGCAAGGGCAAATAGCTCTGCTTAAGCTGGCGCAGCACGAAACTCGATTTGCTGTGGCGGATGCCGGGGATTTTGTATAAGCGCTCGCGCAGCAGGCGTTCGTAGTCGCGCGTGTCGCTGACCGCAATGCGCAGGTAGTAGTCGTAGTCGCCGGAGACGAGAAACGCTTCAAGCACTTCCGGGATCATGGCCAGCGCGTGGCCGAATTCGAACAGGGCCTGGTCGGAATGGTCGTCCAGGGTGACTTGCACGATGACGGTGTCGGCCAGCCCCACCTTGGCCGCGTTGACGTTCACCGTGTAGCCTTCGATGACGCCATCGTCTTCCATGCGCTTGATGCGCGCCCAGCACGGCGACGACGTCAGGCCCACCTTGGCGCTCAGCTCATGCAGGCTGATGCGGGCATCCTGCTGCAGGGCCGTCAGGATGGCGAGGTCGAATTTATCGAGCTTCATTTTGTAATTTCCCATGTTTGCAGCAAATTTTGCTGATCAAGGCATTTTATACGAGAAAACCAGCAGCCTTTTCTGCCAGTGCAAGCAGAAAATAGACACATGAAATCCGATCCCGCTCCCCTCCTCGCTCCCGCCCACGACCTTGCGCCGCGCAACGGCGCCAGTACCCTGATCGACACCCTGCTGGCCCTGGGCGTCGACACCGTCTTCGGCTACCCGGGCGGCGCCGTGCTGCCCCTGTACGATGCGCTGCACGCGCAACCGCGCTTGCGCCATGTGCTCGTGCGCCACGAACAGGCAGCCGTGCACGCGGCCGAGGGTTATGCACGCAGCACGGGGCGGCCCGGCGTCGTCTTCGTCACCTCCGGCCCCGGCATGAGCAACACCACCACGGGCTTGCTCGACGCCCTGTGCGATTCGATTCCCGTCATCTGCATCAGCGGCCAGGTGGCCACCACCAGCATCGGCACGAACGCCTTCCAGGAGTGCGACGCGCTGGGCATCTCGCGCCCCGTCACCAAGTGGAACCGGCAAATCCGCACGGCCGACGAGACGGCCGCCGTCGTGCACGAAGCGTACGCGCAAGCCACGCAAGGGCGGCCCGGTCCCGTGCTGATCGATTTTCCCAAGGATATGCAGCTGGCGCCCGTTACGGCCAGCACACCGTTGCCGTCCGCCGCCGCAACGGCCGCCCCCTTGCCCGACGCGGCCGATATCGAGCAGGCCGCCAGCCTGATCGCCAACGCGCGTCAGCCCGTGTTCTATGGCGGCGGGGGCCTCATCAATTCCGGCCTCGATGCCTGCGCCGCTTTCCAGCAGCTGGTGAAACTGGCCGCCGCGCCATGCACCCTGACCCTGCTGGGACTGGGTGCCTTTCCCGCCTCGCACCCGGCCTTCCTCGGCATGCTGGGCATGCACGGCACCCTGGAAGCGAACCTGGCCATGCACCATGCGGATGTGATCGTCTGCGTGGGCGCCCGCTTCGACGACCGGGTGACTGGCAGGCTGGACGCCTTCTGCCCCGGCGCAAAAATCATCCATGTCGATATCGACCCCGCGTCGATCGGCAAGGTGGTGCGCACCGACGTGGCCCTGCGCGGCGATTGCGCGCCCGTGCTGACCGCCCTGCTGGCGCAGCTGCGCGGACGGCTGCTGGCGGACCGCCAGCCGTGGTGGCAACGCATTGACGGCTGGCGCGCGCAGGATAGTTTGGTCTTCGACGACACGCCGGACGTGATCGCGCCGCAGGCGCTGATGCGCCGGCTGCAGGCGGCACTGGACGGACAGGACGCCATCGTGTCCACCGACGTGGGCCAGCACCAGATGTGGGCCGCGCAGCATTTGCGCTTCGAGCAGCCGCGCCGCTGGCTCACCTCGGGCGGCGCCGGCACCATGGGTTATGGCTTGCCGGCCGCCATCGGCGCGCAGATCGCCCATCCGGGCAAGCGCATCGTGTGCGTGAGCGGCGACGCGTCGATTTTGATGAATATCCAGGAACTGGCCACGGCCGTGCAGCACCGTCTGCCCGTGAAAGTGGTGTTGTCGAACAATGGCTACATGGGCATGGTGCGCCAGTGGCAGGAACTCATCCATGGCGGGCGCTACAGCCACAGCTACACGGAAGCGCTGCCCGACTTCGTCGCCCTGGCCCGCGCGTTCGGCTGGCAGGCGCAGACGGTGAGCCGGCGCGAAGACCTCGACGCGGCGCTGGCGGCCTGCCTGGCATCCGACGGTCCCTATTTCCTCGACGTGCGCGTGCATGGCGCAGAAAATTGTTTCCCCATGATGGCGCCCGGTGCGGGACACCATGAAGTCACCCTGTCCAAGGGACAGGTGTACAGCGAGCGGTAATCCGGCATGACCACCGGCCACGCCAACGATGTTGTCGGATTACGCGTGGCGTTGCCACGCTAATCCGACCTACTCGCCCCCACGGGTAGGTCGGATTAGCGGCGGTACGCCGCGTAATCAGACATCACCACCGGCCGGATTACGCCCATATTCGGTAGATCCAGTAACTTTCATCTTCGCGGCTGGCGCGTGCCAGTTCGGTGGGGCTCAGGCCGGTGATGGCGCGCACTTCGCGGCACAGGTGGGCCTGGTCGGCGTAGCCGCCCTCGGCGGCGATATCGGTCCATGAAGCATTGCCTTGCAGCATGGCCTCGCGTGCGTCGAGAAACGACTGTTCCGCGCGGCGCATGCGTCGCAGGGTGCGCATGGGCTGGCCGGCCCAGGCCTTGATGCGGCGCTCGATGTTGCGCGCGCCACTGGCCAGGCCCGTCGAGGCCGCCTGTACGCCCAGGCGGCGCACCCAGTCCTGGATGGCGCCGGTGGGATGGTCGCCGCTCTTGCGCGCCAGCGCCCAGCGCGGCACCAGGAATGCTTCCACCAGCGCGATGCGCGCTGCATCGTCGGGCGCGGCCAGCACGGCGTCGGACAAGGCCAGCCAGTCGGCGTCGAACAGCGGTTCCAGCGGGCGCACCTGGTCGAACAGGGCCGCCATGTCGATGCCCGTCAGCGCGTGCAGGGCGGCCGGATACAGCATCACCATGAACGAGTGCACGGGGCCAGGGTTGTAGCTGACCAGCGGATAGCCGCGCGGCCCGCTGAACAGGGCGGGCGGCATGCGCACGTGCAGCAGGTCGGGGCCGGGCGCGGCCGCCTCGACGTCGCCCGCGACCGTCCACAGCAGGCAGCACATGGGCGTGGCGGGAAAGCGGTTCAGGCGCTGCGCGGGCGGCAGCGGCGCGCAATGCGTGGTGTCGCGCACGAGGAAGGCGCGCACGCAGGAAGCGAGTGCGGTACGCGGCGCGATCAAGCGGGTCAGGGGCGTGGGGGCGGCAGGCATGGCGACGATTGTACCGGCAATTTTTGGCCGCGCGCGATGTCGTATTCGTTCAAGACGTGCGCCCGCAAGCGCGCTAGAGTCTAGCCATCGTTCCCACGACAACAGGAGCTTTCCATGCCGCCACTCGACCACGCCGCAGCACCCGCCACCACGCTGCGCCAGATCCGCCAGTTGCCGGGGCCATTCGCCTTGCCCATCATCGGCAACGCCATGCAAGTGCGGCTGCCGCGCATCCACCGCGACGTGGAAGGCTGGGTACGCCGCTATGGACCTTTCATGCGTGCCTGGTTCGGCCGCACTCTGGTACTGGTGGTGGCCGACAGCGAGGCGGTGGCCGCCGTGCTGCGCGACCGCCCCGATGGTTTCCGCCGCCCCCTCAGCAGCTACATCGTCTCGGAGGAAATGGGCGGCAATCCCGGCGTCTTCCTGGCCGAAGGCAGCGAGTGGCGCAACCAGCGCCGCATGGTGATGGCCGGCATGGCGCCAGGCGCCATCAAGGCGTATTTTCCCGCGCTGGTGACGGTGGCGCAGCGCCTGCAGCGGCGCTGGCAGCATGCCGCCACGCAAGGCCAGTCCATTGCTCTCGATGGCGACCTGAAGCGCTACACGGTCGACATCATCGCCGGCCTGGCCTTCGGCACGGAAGTCAACACGCTAGAATCGGGCGAGGACGTGATCCAGCGCCACCTGGACGCCATCCTGCCAGCCGTGGCGCGGCGCAGCCTGTCGATGCTGCCGTACTGGCGCTACGTCAAGCTGCCCGTCGACCGGCGCCTGGACCGCGACGTGGCGGCGCTGGACGTGGCCGTGGCGCAACTGGTGCGGCAGGCGCGCGAACGCATGGAACAAGACCCCGCGCGGCGCGTGCGCCCGCCCAACCTGCTCGAAGCCATGATCGCCGCCGCCGACGAACCCGGCAGCGGCGTGAACGACCGCGCCGTGGCCGGCAATGTGCTGACCATGCTGCTGGCCGGCGAAGACACGACGGCCAATACGATTTCCTGGATCATCTACCTGTTGCAGCGCCATCCGCACAGCCTGGCCAAGGCGCGCGAGGAAGTGCGGCGCCTGGCACCCGACGTGGCGCAGTTCACCGTGGCGCAAATGGATAGCCTCGACTACCTGGGCGCCTGCGCCAGCGAGGCCATGCGCTTGAAACCGGTGGCGCCCTACATTCCGCTCGAAGCGCTGCGCGACACGGTGGTGGGCGACGTGGCCGTGCCCGCCGGCAGCATGCTGTGGTGCGTGATGCGCCACGACAGCGTGTCCGATGCACACTTTCCCGATGCACAGGCGTTCCAGCCCGAACGCTGGCTGGAAGGCGGCGAGGCGAACAACAAGCGCGCCGCCATGCCTTTCGGCGCCGGCTTGCGCACGTGCCCGGGCCGCTACCTGGCCTTGTTGGAAATCAAGATCGCCATGGCCATGCTGCTGGGCAGCTTCGACATCGCCGGCGTCGACACGCCCGATGGCGGCGAGGCGCAGGAACTGATGGGTTTCGTGATGTCGCCCATCGGCCTGACGATGCGCCTGGCGCGGCCGCAGTGATACCATGGGGGAAGTCCCATTCATTCGACCTCCCCATGACCATCCGCCTGGAATCGCCGCAGCAAGCCGACGTGCAAACCCTGATCGCCGAGCTTGACGCCTACCAACAGACCCTGTATCCGGCCGAGTGCGTCTATTCGCTGGACCTGGCGTCCGTGCCGCCTGATACCCTGCTGTTTGCCGTCGCCCGCGATGCGGCAGGCGCGGCGCGGGCCTGCGGCGCCATCGTCGTCACGCCCGATTTCGGCGAAGTCAAGCGCATGTACGTGCACCCGGACAGCCGCGGCCTGGGCCTGGCCAAGCGCCTGCTGGCCCTCCTGGAAGAGCAGGCGCTGGCGCGCGGCTGCCGCTTGCTGACCTTGGAGACGGGCATCCACCAGCCCGAAGCCATCGCCCTGTACGCGCGCCACGGCTACCAGCGGCGCGGGCCGTACGGCGACTATCCCGACGATCCGTTCAGTGTTTTCATGGAAAAACCGCTGCAGGTGGCCGCATGAACGCGCCTGCCGACAGCCTGTTTGACATCCGCGCGCGCCTGCGCGCCTTTGCCGACGAGCGCGACTGGGACCAGTTCCACACGCCGAAAAACCTGGCCATGGCCCTGTCCGTGGAAGTGGCGGAACTGGCCGAGCACTACCAGTGGCTGCCCACAGGCGCGGATGCCGAGCTGGACGAGGTCAAACGCACGGGCATCCGCCACGAACTGGCCGACGTACTGATGTATCTGGTGCGCCTGGCCGACAAGAGCGGCGTCGACCTGCACGCGGCCGTGCTGGAAAAGATGGAACTCAATGCGCAGAAATACCCGGCGCAGCAGGTGCGCGGCGACGCCCGCAAATATAGCGAATACTGAACGAATACTGAGTCACCCACCCGTGCGTGGCTGATGCGCAAAAAAGCGTAGCATCCAGCCATGCGCATCCCTATTTCCCTGCTGCTTGCCTGCCTGCTCCCTGGCCCGGTTGCCCTGGCGCAAACCGCGCCCGTGCCGCAGGTAAAAGTGGACGCCACGCGCGACCCCGTCGATAAATCCTACCGCAAGATGCTGCAGGGCGTGGACCGTTTCGAGCGCGACCGCGCGCTGGCGCCGCAGGCGAGCCTGCGCTTTCGCCTGCTGCCGCGCCAGCCTGGCGTGGACATGACGGGCGTGCGGCTGCGCATCGCCGGCGATACCGTCAGCATCCCGTTACCCTTGGCAGAGGACAACAGCTTTGCCCCCGTGCGCAATGCGCAAGCGGCGCGCGAAGACGCCGTGCTGATCGCCAACCGCAAGGCCACCACCATGAGCTGGCGCGCGCAAGTGATCACGCCCGGCTTGCCGCCCGGCACACGGCGTCTGGGCGACCTGCGCCTGGAATGCCGCGCCGGCATGGATTCCGGCCTGATCTCGAACGACCCGCAAATCATCGCCTGGCTGTCCAGCATGCTCTACAGCACGGACAAGGTCTGTTCCGAGCCGGACGGCAATTACCTGTTCTTCACGGACCGGCCCCTGTTCGGCGTCACCCTCGTGCATGGCGAGCACCGCATGGCGTTACCGTTCAGGATGCTGTACGCGGGCGGCGAGCAGACGCCCGCCTCGCTGCCCTATTGCGATTGCCAGGTCTTGCTTGACCGCACGTATTACGCGCCCTTGTGGGATGCCAGTTGGCCCGACGACACCCTGCTGGAATTTACTTACATGGACGAGGTGGCGCCATGAAATGGCTGCTGATCGCCATGCTGACGCTGCTGGCCGCCTGCTCCGGCACGCGCGCCTTGCAGGCAAGCAAGAACGTGCCTTACGCTACCCTGGAACAGACGGTGCAACCGGGCAGCAGCACACGCGAACAGGTGCGCACCGCGCTGGGAGAAAGCACGTCCATCCGCTTCGACAGCGGCAATGAAGTGTGGATGTACACCTACCCGGCCGTCTCGGGCGCGCAGGGAGAATACGTGATTCTGTTTGGCGGGGATGGGGTGGTGAAGAAGGTGCGCAGCGGAGAGGTGTATCGGGTGAAGCAGTAAAAGTACCCAGGCAAAACCCGGGGTCAGACCCGACGGGTCTGACCCCGGCCTTTCGCCGTTGGGGTAATTAGCGTGCTTTCAGCAAAGCGCGCGATGTCACGCCCGCGCCCACGCTGCGTCCCACGCCAGCCGTCTTGCGCTTGGGCGACGCCTTCAATTTGAAGATGCCGATCGACTGGGCCACGCTGTCGGTGCGCTGCGCCAGGCTGGTGGCGGCGGCGGCCGCCTGCTCCACCAGCGCCGCATTCTGCTGCGTGATGCCATCCATGTGGATGACGGCCTGGTTGACTTGCCCGATGCCCTGGTTCTGCTCGCGCGTGGTCGAGGAAATCTCGTCCATTACTTCCGTCACGCGGGCTACCGAGGCGATCACCTCCGTCATGGTGGCGCCCGCATTGCTGGTCAGCACGCTGCCCGCGTTCACGGTGGCGATCGAATGATCGATCAGGTTTTTCACTTCTTTCGCCGCTGTTGCCGAGCGCTGCGCCAGGCTGCGCACTTCGCCGGCCACGACGGCGAAACCGCGGCCATGTTCGCCCGCGCGGGCCGCTTCCACGGCCGCGTTCAAGGCGAGGATATTCGTCTGAAAGGCGATGCCGTCAATCAAGCCGATGATGTCGAGAATCTTGCGCGACGAGGTGCTGATCTCGTCCATCGTGGTCACCACTTCGCTGACGATGGTGCCGCCCTTGGCCGCGACGGTAGACGCCTGCGCCGCCAGCTTATTGGCCGTGTCCACGTGGTCGGCGCTGTTCTGCACCGTGGAAGTCAGCTCTTCCATGCTGGCCGCCGTCTGTTCGAGGCTGGACGCCTGCGATTCCGTGCGGCTGGACAAATCCATATTGCCCGTGGCGATCTCGGCCGTGGTGACGCGGATATCCTCGAAGTTAGCGCGCACGTCGCCGATGATGCTGTGCAGGTTGATATTCGTCTGGCGCAAGGCCGCCATCAATTGGCCCATGTCGTCGTCGCGCACCTTGTCGATGACGCCCGTCAAGTCGCCGCCGGCCATCTTGCGCGCCACCGTGATGGCCTCGCCCAGAGGTGCGACGAGGGAATTGTGCAGATGGGCCCAGAAATACAGCATCAGCGCCACGGCTGCGGCTGCAGCGCCGCTGAGCCAGCTGCGCGTGGCCGTGCTCGTATCGCCATCGATATTCCACACGGCGCAGCCGAGAATGGCCAGCACTACACCGAAGACGATGCAATGCAGGGCCAGGTCTTGCGACAGGGTCAGCTTGCGCCACTCGCCCAGCTTGGCGGCCCAGCCCTGGCGCACGACGCGGCCATTGCGGATCGCCAGCTTGGCGCTATTGCCGTCTTTAAAACTTTTATACAGGGCTGCCGCTTCGTTGATCTGCTCGCGCGTGGGCTTGGTGCGCACGGACATATAGCCGATCGGGCGGCCGTTTTCGATGACGGGCGTGATATTGGCGAAGACCCAGTAGAAATCGCCATTCTTGCAGCGGTTCTTGACCATGCCGGTCCATGGCATGCCCGTCTTGATGGTGTCCCACAGGTCGGCAAACGCTTCGGCCGGCATATCGGGATGACGCAGAATATTCTGTGGCGCACCCAGCAGTTCCATTTCTGAAAAACCGCTGACTTCAATGAAATACTGATTGGCGTAATTGATGTTTCCCTGTAAATCCGTCGTGGAAACAATCGTCATGCCTTCATTTAATACGTATTCATTTTGCGTGATAGGCGTATTGACCCGCATCGTCGCTCCTCTATTTTTTTCAACTAGCATAACAAAATCATAAAAACAATATACCACATCAAGCACCCATGATATATCGCCCCGGCGACAGTGACACTGGTCAAATAATTTAATAAAAGCTAATTCATTTATGTTTTAGAATTTACTTTGACCCAACTTGATTGATTTTATTGAATGTAAAATTCAAATTGCGCGCAGAGACAATAATTAATAAAAAATTATTTGTTGGCGCGACAGGTAATAAATACGGCGTACGCGCCGATAAAAAGGCGCAAGGGAACTGGCGCAATGGCCGGAACATGGCGACGCCTGTTGCCAACAATAACGCGGCAACAATATTCATTTCTTGAGGGAAAATAAAAACTGGCGCGAATGCGCCAGTAGGGGAACTGTCTCCAATCCGCGACACAGGCGCCGGAGCGCCCGTGGGGATGGCTTACTTGTAGGTCTTACGGGGGGGCGACTTCGGACGCGGTGGCGCCGGCTTGCGCTCCGTCGTGCCGTCATCGAGGCTGATGCGCAGTTTCTGGCCCGAGACGACGACCGATTTCAGATGGTCGAGGATTTCCGGCGGCATGCCTTCCGGCAGGTCCAGCACGCTGAAGTTGTCAAAGATATCGATACGGCCGATATGCTTGGCTTCCAGGTTCGCTTCGTTGGCGATGGCGCCGACGATGTTGCTTGGCGTCACGGCGTGCTCGCGGCCCACTTCGATGCGGTAGGCCGTCACGCCTGGACGTGGACGTTCCTTCTTCGGCGCGCGCGGCGCAGGGGCTGCGTCGCCCGCATCCGCAGGCGCATCCTTGAACGCTGGCGCGGACTTGGCGGCGAACGGCTTGCGCGGCGCGGCTGGCGGTGCCAGGTCCGGCGCGTCGCCGTCGCGGCTGATGCGCAACTGCTGGCCCGCGACCCACACGGTTTTCAGCTGGTCCAGCAATTCTTTCGGCATGCTGTCTGGCAAGTCCAGGACGCTGTAGTCGTCATAGATTTCGATGCGGCCGATGTTTTTCGAATCAATGCCCGCTTCGTTGGCAATGGCGCCCACGATATTGCCTGGTTTCACGCCATGCTGATGACCAACTTCAATGCGGAAGGTTTGCATGCCGGCGTCGGCTGGACGCTGGATACGTTCCTTTTTCGGGAAGGCCGGGCGTTCGCCACGGTCGCTGCGCTCGTTACGGTCGAAGCGGTCGCCACGTTCCGGACGGTCGTTGCGCTCGAAGCGGTCTTGACGCACAGGACGGTCGTCTTGCCACGTGGCTTGCTCGCGCGCCTTGTTCTTGTCCAGCAGCAGCGGCGTATTGCCACGCGCCATCTTCGCCAGGGCGGCGGCGATTTCGATGGCGGGAATGTTTTGTTCGCGTTCGAAATCTTCGATCAGCGACTGGAACTGTTCCAGTTCGCCCAGGGCCAGGGTTTCGCTGATCTGTTCCTTGAACTTGGCGATACGCACGTCGTTGACGGCCTGGATCGTTGGCAGTTCCAGCATGCCGATCGGCTGGCGGGTCGAGCGTTCGATGGCTTTCAACAAGTTCTTTTCACGCGGGGTGATGAACAAAATCGCTTCGCCGCTGCGGCCGGCGCGGCCCGTGCGGCCGATGCGGTGGGTATAGCTTTCCGGATCGTGCGGCACGTCGTAGTTGACGACGTGGCTGATGCGCTCGACGTCCAGGCCGCGGGCGGCCACGTCGGTTGCCACGAGGATGTCAATCTTGCCGTCTTTCAACTGCTGGATCGTGCGCTCGCGCTGGGCTTGCTGGATGTCGCCATTGATGGCGGCAGCCGAGAAGCCACGGGCTTGCAGCTTGCCGGCCAGCTCTTCCGTACCCAGCTTGGTGCGGGCGAAGATGATCATGCCGTCAAACGCTTCCGCTTCCAGGATGCGGGTCAGCGCGTCAAGCTTGTGCATGCCCGACACCAGCCAGTAGCGCTGGCGGATGTTGTCGGCCGTGCCCGTCTTGGCGGCGACCGTCACTTCGGCCGGATTCACCAGGTAGGTCGTGGCGATGCGCTTGATGACGGAAGGCATGGTGGCCGAGAACAACGCCGTTTGATGGCCTTCCGGGGTTTCTTTCAAGATACGTTCGACGTCGTCGATAAAGCCCATGCGCAGCATTTCATCGGCTTCGTCGAGCACCAGGGTTTTCAGCTTGGACAGGTCGAGCGAACCCTTGTCCAGGTGATCGATGACGCGGCCTGGGGTGCCGACGATGACGTGCACGCCGCGGCGCAGGGCCGACAGCTGCGGGCCGTAGCTTTGGCCGCCGTAGATCGGCAACACGTGGAAGCCGGGGATGTGGGCGGCGTACACCTGGAACGCTTCGGCGACCTGGATGGCCAGTTCGCGCGTCGGTGCCAGGACCAGGGCTTGGGGTGAGCTTTGTTTCAGATCGATGCGCGACAGGATCGGCAAGGCGAAGGCGGCGGTTTTACCCGTGCCCGTTTGCGCCTGGCCCAGCACGTCGCGGTTCGCGAGCAATAATGGAATCGTGGCCGCCTGGATAGGCGACGGTGTTTCGTAACCGACATCCTTGAGCGCGCGAATCAGCGGCTCGCTCAGGTTAAGGTCGGAAAATAAGGAAATTGGTGTATCAGACATGAAATCACTCACAAGTTCGCTCGAATCGCCCAATGCGAAAGAGTGTATCCGCTAGTTTACTCTTTACTGGACCTTACCGGGTGGAACGGGGCGGCAGAACGCCATTTTTTGCAGTCTAAAACGCAGAAAAATCGGCGATCCGCACGCAATTGGTGCAAAAACCAAGCAATATTATGTGTTTTGCAATGGATATGCCGGTTTTACAAGTGTGCCTCGATATTGCTTGCCGCATCGACCGAGTGGCGCAAAAATTCCAGCAGATCCTCGTTCAGCCTGTCCTTGTGCGTCGTCGCCAGGCCGTGCGGCGCGCCCGCATACACGAGCAGCTTGCTGCCGATGATGAGTTCGGCAGTGCGCCGCGCCGAGGCGGCGATCGGCACGATCTGGTCGTCGTCGCCATGAATCACCAGGGTCGGCACGTCGAACTTGGCCAGGTCCGCCGTAAAATCCGTCTCGGAAAATTGCTTGATGCACAGGTAGGATGCCGGCATGCCCGCCTGCATGCCTTGCCGCCAGAAACCGTCGCGCACGCCCTGCGAGGGCTTCGCGTCGGGCCGGTTGTAGCCATAGAAGGCCTCGCTCAAATCCTGGAAAAACTGGCTGCGGCCGGCTTGCACACCGGCGCGGATGGCGTCAAATGTGGACAGGGGCAAGCCCAGCGGGTTTTCCGTGGTTTGCAGCATCAGCGGCGGCACGGCGCCCACCAGCACGGCGCCCGCCAGACGCCCGGTGCCATGGCGGCCGATGTAGCGCGCCACCTCGCCGCCGCCCGTCGAATGGCCGACGAGGGTGGCGCCCGCCAGGTCCAGCGCGTCGATCAGGGCAGCCAGGTCGTCGGCATAGGTATCCATGTCGTTGCCATCGAACGGCTGGCTCGATCGGCCATGGCCGCGCCGGTCATGCGCGATGACGCGGTAGCCGCGCGAGGCCAGATAAAACATCTGGTCTTCCCAGGCGTCGGACGACAAGGGCCAGCCGTGGCTGAAGACGACGGGCGGGCCGCTGCCCCAGTCCTTGTAGTAGATCAGGGTGCCGTCGGCGGTACGCAGGGTATTGCTCGATTGCAAGTCAGTGGCAGTCATGGAACGCTCCTTGTCGGTGGACGAGCAGCCATTGTGGCCGCAATCGGCCCGCGCGCGCCGCGCGCTACGCCAGGGCATTGCGGTAGAGTAAGATTGTCGCTGCTTTGCTTTCCCGTATTCACTTTTGGAGTCGTCATGCGCTTTACCTTCGTCCTCGCCGCCAGCCTGTTCAGCACGGCCGCCCTCGCCCAACCGTTCGTGGCCGAAGCGCCCCTGCGCGCCCATCTGTCCTTCCTGGCCGACGATTTACTCGAAGGACGCGGCACGGGCCAGCGCGGCGGCGACCTGGCCGTGCGCTACCTGGAAACGCAGGCGGCCGTGGCCGGCCTGCAACCGTTGAAGGATGGCACGTACCGCCAGGCGCTGACCATCGTCGGCAGCAAGGCCTTGCCATCGAGCAAAGTCACGTTCAGCGCGGGCGGCAAGACTTTGTCTCCCGCCTTCGGCAAGGACATCGTCTTTGGCGCGGCAAATGGCCAGCAGACAGTGGTGTTCGATGCGCCCGTCGTGTTCGCCGGCTACGGCATCCGCGCGCCGGAAGAAAACTGGGACGATTTCAAGGGCGTTGATGTAAAAGGAAAACTTGTCATCATGATGGTCAACGACCCGCAGCCCACAAGCGCCGAACCGCAGCGCTTCGCCGGCAAGTCACTGACCTATTACGGCCGCTGGGTCTACAAGTACGAGGAAGCGCTGCGCCAGGGCGCCGCCGGCGTGCTGCTGATACACACGACGGCATCGGCTTCGTATCCTTGGTCGGTACCGGCCAACGGTTTCGGCCATGAACGCTTCAACCTGGCCGGTGCGGGCAATGCGATGGAAGGCTGGCTGCAGGAAGACATGGCGCGCACGCTGTTCCAGGCGGGCGGACAGGACCTGGACGCCTTGCGCGCGCAGGCGGAAACGCGCGAGTTCCGCCCCGTGGCCCTGAACGCCACGGTCAAGGTGCAACTCGACAGCCAGGTGCGCAGCATCGAGCAATTCAACGTGGCCGGCATCGTGCCGGGCACGGACCCGAAACTCAAGGACGAGGCCGTCATTTACTCGGCCCACTGGGACCACCTGGGCAAGGATGACGAAGGCAGCCAGCGCGCTGGCCAGAGCGACCACATCTACAACGGCGCCATCGACAACGCGTCGGGCGCGGCCGCCCTGCTGGCCATGGCGCAAGTGGCCGTGAAACAACCGGCGCGCCGCACGCAGATCTTCCTGTGGCCGGCCGGCGAAGAAACGGGCATGCTGGGCAGCACGGCCTACACGCGTGCGCCCCTGTGGCCGCTGGCCAAGACGGCCGCCGACCTGAACCTCGACAGCATGAATTTTGTCGGCAAGACGCACGACATCGGCGTGGCCGGCGCCGAGCGCAGCAGCCTGTACGCGAGCGCCGCCAAGGTCGCCAAGCGCATGGGCCTGCGTCTGGCACCGACCATCCCTGACCTGTCCGGCGCGTTTTACCGGGCCGACCATTTTGCCTTCGCCAAGGCTGGCGTGCCCGCCTTCAACGTCGGCTCGGCCGTGTTTTCCGGCGACGGCTCGTTCGACTTCGTCAAGGAGCCGACAGCGTCGGGCGAGCGCCTGGTGGCCTTTAAAAAGGACTACCACCAGGTCACCGACGAGTACAACCCGTCGTGGGACTTGTCGGGCATGGTGCAACAGGCGCAATTTACATTGAACCTCGGCTATGAAGTGGCGAATGACAAGAATTTGCCTGTATGGAACAAGGGTGAGGCGTTTGGGAAGGTAAAACGGTAAGCAGATAGCGATGAATTAACCCGCAAAGCAAAAAGGCCGGGGTCAGACCCTCAGGGTCTGACCCCAGTATTTGCCGTTGGGCCGGGTAAATCAGATTGCCATGATGCGTTTCAAATCGACGAACGCTGTTTCGTATAAATGCTGGAACGCGCCGACCATGACCTCTTCCACGCCTTCGGCCGCGTCGAATTCGCTCGACCATTCGGCCACGCACTCGTTCGCGCCCGGCTCGCCCGTGACGCGCAAGGTGGAACGGTAGTTCTTGACGGGGATCGGGCCCGAGACGATGGTGTAGCTGTAGCTCTTGTCCGCTTCGCTGTAGCTTTGCAGGCGTTCTGCGATGATGGCGCCGTCCGTGGTTTTCAGGCGGCGCACGCGGCCGCCGTGCTCGGACAGGCTGGTTTTGATCGAGCTCGACCATTCAGCCAGCGACTGGAAGCCGCCGATAAAATCCCACACTCGTTCGGCGCTTGCCGCCAATGTTACAGAAACAATTACTTGGGCCATCTTTAATTCGGTTCCTCATCCAGGTTTGCCGGGCGCCGCGCCCGGCCGGCCGGAGTTGCCCGGCACAGCCGCTATTTTAGCGCCCATGCCGCTTTGCTGCTGAGCAAACTATGGCAACTGGCCAGCCTGGGGTGGCTGTCTTACAGGTTTTCCGCCAGGAAAATCAACGAATTGCCATGCGCCTGGGCGGCGGCGCGCTGCTGGTAGCTGTCGCGGTGGGTGCAGTTGAAACCGTGCTCGGCGCCCGGGTAGATATGGATTTCCACGTCTTGGCGGTCTTCGAAGCGCTCGGCGATCTTTTGCACGGCTTCCGGCGGAATATGGCTATCCTGGCCGCCGAAATGCATGAGCAGCGGCACCTTGATCTGGTCGGCAAGGTCCAGCTTGTTCTGGATGCCGCCGCCGTAATAGGCGATGGCCGCATCGACGAGACCAGCCGCGGCCGCCTGATACGACAGCCGGCCGCCGAAGCAGTAGCCGACCGAAGCCAGCTTGCCCGTCACTTCCGGGCGCGCGCGCAGGACAGCGATGGTGGCGGCGATATCGGCGTCGGCCTGCGGATTGTCGGTGGCCTGCATCAGCTCGACGGCGCGCTTCCAGCCGTCCGCATCATAGCCCAGCTCAATGTGCGCGCCTGCGCGCCAGAACAGGTCCGGCACCAGCACCACGTAACCATCGGCCGCATACTGGTCAGCCACGGCGCGGATGTGCTCGTTGACGCCGAAAATTTCCTGCAACAGGATGATGGCGGGACCCTTGCCCACGTGCGGCACGGCCAGGTAAGCCTGGAAGCTGCCGTCCGGGCCGGCGATATCGATCCACTGCGAAGTTGTGCTCATAGAAAACTCCAGTCTGAGGTTGGGGGGAATGTCACAGCCAGCCATGTTACTGGTTTTTCGCGCTGTCTGCGCCTGCCCTTGGTACAGGCTAATACATCTCGCGCAGGTAAATCACGGGACCCGATTTGAAGACGCCGAAGACGACGGTGCCGATGGTGCTGGGCAAGTGCCCTATGCCGGACACGGAGACATCGACGCTGCCGCTCTTGCCGGCGCCAGGCGCCGCCAGGGTCAAGCGTTTATTCAGCGGCAAGGTACCTTTGCCGACCGTATAAGTGCCAGCGGGCAGCTTGAAATCCGTGCACACCAGTGTTTTCTTGCAATTGGCAAACACCACCTGGGTGTTGCTGAACGCACTGATGCTGTCCAGCAGACTGGTCACCCAAGTCTTGCCATCCCAGTACTGCGCCTGCACCGCCAGCCGCACGGGATAGCGTTCGGAACCATAGTCATGCGGGACCATCAGACGGCCCGTGAGGACGGTCAGCTGCGCTTCCTTGCCCTCGGCCGGCGCCGAGGTCACATTACCGGCGGCAGGGTAGGCATACGTCGCACGCAGCAATACATCCGTCGGCGATGCCAGTGCTTTCGGCTCTTTGGGCACGGCATAGGCGGCGGGAAAGCTGTAGGCGATGGTGCGTGTGGCAACGCCTTCCTTGAACCTGGTGACAAGTACGCCCGTCACGGCGGCAGGCACTGTTTCCCCATCCGTCAGCGTACTGCCGGACGGATCCGTCGGCGGATAGGCGCCCCCCCCCTTGGGCGCGTCATAGGAAAGCAGCGGCACTTGCGTTTTGTTGATATCGCCATTCCTTGCGTCGAAGTTCTTCGTCTCCTTGCCAGCGGCCGTCTGAGCGCGGATAGTCAGGTCGAAGGGCTGGCGCGAGTAGACGGCACGGTTGCCAGCGCAGACGAGCGGCGCACTGCACAAGAAAGGAAACTCCGTCTTCGCCCCCTCCGTGATGGGCACGTCCTTGATGACTAGCTCCGTGACGAAGTGATGCGGATAAAAGAGCACGGCATCGCTGGCGCCCGGCGACGTCAGGCTGCTGCCCAGATAACCGTTTTTCAGCGCGGCCGTGAAATTGATCTTGCCCACTTCGGGCCAGACCAGCGGCGGCGCCGTGATGACGCCCCCTTTCTTCACAAAATCGAGATCGCCACCGACTTCTGGATTGATTACGCCTGTGTAGAGCGGCGCCAGCAGGATACGATCGAGCACGACTTTTTGCACATCGACTCCGCTTTCATTGCCAAAGTTCTTCGTCACGGCACCCGTCGTGTTGACGGCAGACAAGGTGATTGTCGTCCCCGGCTCGAAGGGCGCTGCCGCCAGGCCCGCGCGCTGCGTCGGCGCCAGCTTCGTGAACAGGAATTTTTTAGGCGCCACGATGACCGTACCGCTGCCGCTCATGTCCAGGCCGTTATCGCTGCCGCTCTTAGAATTGTAGGCGGCCGTCAGGCGCAACGCTCCCGCATCGGCATACAGCATGTTCGGCCTGGCCACGCCATCGGCGCCGAAAGTCACGGTCACTTTGGTGCTCAGGTCGGCACAGCTGCTCTGGTCGCTGCCAGCCAGGGCAACATAACTATTTTTGGCGCTGTCAAAAATGCGCGCAGGCAATGTCCCCTTATCCGGATTGCTGTACGCGCAATTCAGGTTCAAGTCCTTCTTCTGGCTGGCGAACATGGGCACGCACACGTCCTTGTTGCCGGACGAGGCCTGCAAGGCGCTGATTTCCAGTATGGCCTCATCCTCAGCGTAGCGCGGAACGCCGCTCACCTGGAAGCCGCTGGCAAGAAAGCTGATCTGGCAATTGCTCGTGCTGCCGCCGCTCTTGCACACCAGCGCCCCCGTCGTGGCAGGCGTGCTGACCAGACCGAGGGTGGCAATGCCCACCGTGGTCTGGCGCACCGTGACATTGGCGTTGACGCCGCTGGTATCGATCTGCGTCGGCACGCCGCCCGGGCTGACAGTAACACTCACGCCATTCTTGTAGACCGCGCTGCAGCTGGCATCGGCGCAGGCAGTCACCTTCACTGTGGGAACCTGGCAAGTAAGCGCCGTCAGCGGGTGCTCAATCTGGAAATGGTGAGGCCCCGCCTGCGTACCGGGCCCGCACTTCGGCCCCATCGGTTCATTGAAAGCCCAGCCGCTGTTGTTCGTCACGCAGCTGCACGGATACGACGGTGTATAGGTTTTGCAAGTGATGGTTTGCTGCACCCGGCCCTGCCAGCCCAGGGTGATGTGGTCGACCTTGGCGTTGCCCGTGATATAGGCGTTGGACGAGTCGAGCGTTACCTCGCCAGCGTCCACATTGCCCTTGATGCCATTGCCGGAGGCGATCGACAAGGAATTGCTTGCCTCCACGTCGCCGGTGACGAGCAGGCCGGACGCTTTCAAGTCGATCGTCGGCGATTTCAGGTTGCCCGTCACTTGGCTGCCGGAGCCGATGGTCAGCGAAGTGGTCGCCGTGATATCGCCCTGGATGCGGGTACTGGCGGCCAGGATATTGACGACGGTGCCGCTGATCGGCCCGTTGATGACCGAACCCGAAGCGATTTCCACCGGACCCTTGGCGCTGATCTTGCCCGTCACCGTGACGTTGTTCGAGCCCATCTTGATGCTGGTGGCGAAGATATTCGCCGTGATGGTCTGTTCCTGCGCGCCCAGGAAGAAAGTGCCGCCCTCGGCCGTCAAGCTCCCCCCCGTCACCTTCAGGTTCGGCGGGTTGATATCCTTGATATCGAGATTGCCCTTGACCGTCAGCGCGGCGTTGCCGCTCATCGTCAAACCCTGGTTATAGCTCATCGACAAGGAACTGTTGACCGTCACGCCATACGCGCTGCCGATGACGATGACGTCGGTAGAACCGAGCGCCAGCGTCGAGCATGTGTATTGCAAGCCATCCTGGCTCAGGCTGCAGCCGCTGACGGCGCCGCCATTGAAGTTGAGCGTGGCCGCGTGGGCAAGGGATGAGCCCAACAGCAAAGTCAGGGCGGCAAAAATGTGGAGTAAGTGCACGATATTCAGGAATCCGATCGGTGGGGAGCCAGCGGGCGCGCCGATTATTTCATGCTAACCTACGCCATCGCTGTTGTTGCATTATGGCAGTATTTATCCCCCTCGCGCATATCGCATGATCAAGCAAAGCCCCAAAGAATTCCCCCTGCGCACCGTCGACATCATCGTCTATCCCGGCTTCAAGGCGCTCGAAGCCATTGGCGCCATGAAGGTGTTTGACTACGCCAACACCCATCTGCGCCTGCGCAAGCTGCCCGGCGGCTACGACGTGCGCATCGCCTCGACGGCCATCGGCCCGGTCGAATCGGACACGCTGATGTCGCTGCACGCGAGCAAGGCGCTCGACGCCAGCCGCCTGCCCGACCTGGCCGTCATCGTCGGCTGCCACCACGTCGAGCAAGTCTTGCAGGACATCCCCGCGCTCGCCGCCTGGGTGGCCGAAGCGGCGCCCCGCATCGATACCCTGGCGGCCCTGTGCACGGGCTGCTTCTTCCTGGCCGAAGCCGGTGTGCTCGACGGCAAGAGCGCGGCCACGCACTGGAGCGCCGTGGACAGCCTGCGCCAGCGTTATCCATTGATACAGGTCAATGCCGATGCGATTTTCGTGCGGGAAGGGAAATTCTGGACGTCGGCGGGCGTGACGGCCGGCATCGACCTGGCGCTGGCGCTCGTGGAAGACGATTTCAGCCGCGATATCGCGCTGGAAGTGGCGCGCGACCTGGTTGTGTATTTGAAGCGGCCCGGCGGCCAGTCGCAGTTTTCCGTGCACCTGTCGAGCCAGATGACGACGCATCCGACCATCCGCCAGTTGCAGGGCTGGATCATGGAACATCTTGCCGACGAGCTCACCGTGCCGCTGCTGGCGGCCAGACTGGCCATGAGCGAGCGCAATTTTACGCGCGTGTTCCAGCGCGAAACGGGCACCAGCCCCACGGAATTCATCGACACGGCCCGCTTCGAAGTGGCGCGCCGTTTGCTGGAAGACAATGTGTCTTCCTTAAAACAGGTGGCCGTGCAGGCGGGCTTGCATAGCGAGGACAGGCTGCGCCGCCTGTTTCAAAAGAAACTCGCCATCACGCCGCGCGATTACCGCGAGCGCTTTTCCAGCACGGCGCGCTAGCAGGTCAGCGCGGCTTGCCGTGACGCACGTGGCGCGTGGCCAACTGGCGGCTCTGCCGGGCCAGCGGTGTAAACAGGAGTGCGCACAGCAGATAGGTGGCCAGCAGCGCCAGCCAGATGGCGGGCGTGGCAAGGCTGGCGGCATTGCTCCACCACAAGGCCAGCAGGGAAGACAGGGCCGCGCCGAGGAAGACGGGCAGCATGCGGCGCAAGGTCGCGAGATAGGCAGTGGCAAACATGGACGGCTCCCAAAGCAAGGCGGATGTCTTCACACTAGCAGGGGCAGGCAGCGAAGTACAGCGTGCCGCCCTGCCCCGTCCGTCATGTGTTGCGCAATGAGTACAGTCCGATAGAATTAATACAACACGACAGAACGGATCGATTCGCCACTCTTCATCAGGTCGAAGCCCTCATTGATGCGTTCGAGCGGCAAGCGGTGCGTGATCAGGTCGTCGATATTGAGCTTGCCTTCCATATACCAGTCGACGATCTTCGGCACGTCCGTGCGTCCCC
>RCUK01000394.1_pt1 | contig 41438 bp, 38 predicted proteins | sample 2166381 | NCBI WGS metagenome assembly RCUK01 (sample SAMN09932809, study PRJNA488358) | compost metagenome | isolation source: compost soil in an enriched community | place: Germany: Experimental Botanical Garden | reverse complement strand
GGAACCAGTATGGCCACACCGCACGTAACCGGTCTTGCCCTGCTGCTTAAGCAGGAGCACCCGACCTGGACTCCGTTCGATATTCGGGCTGCACTTGCGAATACTTCGGACGAGATTAGAAATACGTCGAATGTACCTTATGATGTATATTCTCAAGGAGCAGGGCGGGTTAATATAGCCCAGGCTATAGATACGCCTGCTGTTCTCCAGACCGTGGATCAGATTACAATTATGGATAAGTATTTGCATCAGAAGCAGGTAGATAACTTCAACTCTTCGGCAAGCTTTGGAATAATGGCAGCAGGGGCTGCTCCCAAGGCAGAACAGCTTCAGGTGAAGAACTTCTCAAATGAAGCCGTGGAGTATACAGCTTCGGTTGTCATGCATCCTTCCGTCACATCAGATCCGCTGCACCCGATTCCTACACCTGATGTAAGCAATATATCAGCACAGTTGTCTGAAATTACGGATGGTAAGATCACGGTCCAGGCTTCGGCGGATGGAACTGCCGGAACTGCAAAATTCTCTCTTAACGTTCAGCCAAGTGGGAATGCTGCTGAGGGTGTCTATGAGGGGGAGGTTCTCCTTGTGGGTACAGGTAACAACTCTTCTGTTCCTTCGCTGCACTTGCCTTTCGTAGTTCACGTGGGCAGTGACAGACCGGTTAATGGATTTGGCGTACAGGATGTGGTGGCTAATCCTGCAATCATCACGACTGATGGAACAATTAACAGCACAGAGGTTAAATACAAATTAACAGCCAATGACGCGAATTATGTAGAACTGAACGTTTATGGTCTGGATGATGAAATTATAGGTACGATGAATGAAAAGGCACTCCATGTTCCGGGGCAATTTTATCAGCCCGGTGACTATGTTATTAATGATATTAATGGTACTTATACAAGTACCACTGGTCAGACTGGACAACATTTGCAGCCAGGTATGTATAAACTTGAGATAGCAGCGTTTAATTGTGCTCTTGACGACAATGGGGAATATATTTTAGATGCTAAGGGTAACTATATTATCCACAGTAGCTATTCTGCCTACACCGCATTCCGCGTATCCACAACGGATATAGAGGCTGTTCTGGCGCATGCCGAGGAATTCAAGGCTAATGTTGCCAATACAACCCAGCTGGATAAGGATGTCTTGAAATTCCCAGAAGACACCGGGTTCTCTTATAAAGTCATTAAGAGTAGTAACACTGGATATATTGATGACAACGGGGTGCTCAAGAAGATTCCGGCGTCTACTGAGCCTGCCTTTAACGTAGAGCTTAAGGTTGAAATTAAGTTGAAAGACGCTTCAACTACGGTCAGAGTACCTGTGACTATTCAGCCTGCTGCGGCACCAACACCAACGCCGACGCCGTCACCGACACCAACTCCGTCGCCGTCTCCAGGGGGAACACCGACACCAGCACCATCGCCACAGCCAAAGCCTACTGCAGGTGTGAATCCTTCAATTCCTGCCGTAATCAGCAAAGGGCAGATCAAGGTAGAGGTGGGTACTTCTACAGAGAAGAACGGAATTGGCATTACAGTCTCCATGAAGGATGAGGACTTGACCAATTCAATCAAATCAGCTGGCAATTCAGCAGCAGCATTTGTACTTTCGGTGGCCGATACCGGCAGCCAGCAGCTTAAAGCAACGATTAGCCCTTCCCAGGTGCAGGTTCTGGCGCAAGCGCCAGCTCAAAGTACACTGGTTGTGAACAGTGAAGGTTCTTCCGTCTCGCTGCCAGTTTCGCTTATGAGCACTGTACCTAGCGGTTCAGGAGTGGAGGTTGTTATCGCTCCGGATGCCTCCAAGCAAGTTCTGTTCACATCTCAAGCAGCGGGCAGCAGCGTCTTAGGCAGTCCAGTAAGCTATGAAGTGAACGTAGTAAGCAGCCAAGGCAGCACACCGATTACAGCGAGCAAGACTCCAATCAAACGCTCCTTCACAGTAGATGGCGTTGTCCAGCCAGGTACAGCTGGAGTGCTGTATGAAGAGGATGGTGTCGTTCGTCCAGTTGCCTCGGTATTTGCACCGCAAGACAATGGAACAACGATTGTGACGGTAAGCCGTCCAGGCTTCTCCACCTATGCTGCAGTGACTCGTCCTGTGAACTTTAAGGACATCTCTGCAAGCTGGGCAAAAACTCAGATTCAGTCTATGGCGAGCAAGCTGTTGATCAACGGAACTTCAGCTGAGACCTTCTCGCCGAAGGCGAATGTAACACGCGCAGAATTCGCTTCAATTCTTGCCAGATCACTAGGCCTTACACCGCAAGCAAAAACAACAGCTGTTTTTACAGACGTACCAACAGGAGCTTGGTACGCAGCGGATGTAGCGGCAGCCTATGAGGCAGGACTGATCCAAGGTACGGGAAATGGAAAGTTCGATCCGAACGCACCGCTTACCCGTGAGCAGCTGAGCGTGATTTTGTCTAAAGCAATATCTTTATTAAATATCTCTACCAGCAATCTATCTCATACGACTTATGAGGATACATCCAAAGTTTCCGGTTATGCCAAGGACAGTGTTCAGGCTGTAACCGAAGCCGGCTTAATGCAAGGTGAGATTGCTAACGGAATTTCCTATTTCCGGCCAGGTGCTATCACCAGCCGGGATATGGCAGCAGCAACAATTTGGCAGCTGCTGGTAAAGGCTCAAATGGTTGAATAGTCCAAGAGGAGAGTTAATCTCTTAATGGAGCAACAAGCGTGCAGACCCGGTCTGCACGCTTGTTTTTTCTGTGGAGGATTAGGCATTCAGCGCTGCATTGCCTTCCTCTGCCTGTGGAGAAAGCCTTACGTCTGAGACAGCAATAAGCCGCCGGAATATCCGGCGGCTTACTAATCAGTTCAGTAGTGACCCGGGCGAATTTAGCATAAATAGCAGAGAAAGTCACACGGGGTAGTGGCTATTTATGGGTAGAGATCTAGGCTTCTTTTTGCTCAAAAAGCTGTACGATTTCAACGATCACCTTGACGGCCTGGATCATATTGTCGACTGAGACGAACTCGAATTTGCCATGGTAATTCTCTCCGCCTGTGAAGATATTCGGGGTAGGCAGGCCCATATAAGACAGCTGAGAACCATCGGTACCGCCCCGGATCGGCTTCACGTCCGGCTCGATGCCGAGATTCACCATAGCTTGGTAGGCAATGTCGACAACTTCTTTAACCGGCTCGATCTTCTCTCTCATATTGTAGTATTGGTCGTTCATATCCAGATGAACACCCTCTACCCCATACGTCTGCCGGAATTCCTCGACCAGGACTTGGATCGTCGCTTTGCGTTCCTCAAACTTCGCACGGTCAAAGTCACGAATGATGTAGGACAGGGTTGTCGATTCCACGTCGCCATGCACCGACAGCAGGTGATAAAAGCCTTCGTAGCCTTCCGTGAACTCGGGCGCTTCGCTGGCAGGCAGGCGGCGGTTGAACTCCATCGCGATTTTGGCAGAATTGATCATCTTCCCTTTCGCAGTACCCGGGTGGATGTTGTTGCCTTTGAAGGTGACTTTGGCGGCCGCCGCATTAAAGCTCTCATACTCTAGCTCTCCTAACGGGCCGCCATCCATCGTATAGGCATAGGTCGCGTTAAAGGCGGCGACATCGAAGCGGTGAGGGCCCCGGCCAATCTCTTCATCAGGGGTAAAAGCCACCCGGATCGTTCCGTGCTTCACTTCCGGATGCTGAATCAGATAAGCCATCGCGGTCATAATCTCCGCAATTCCGGCTTTGTCATCGGCCCCGAGTAGGGTAGTTCCATCCGTAGTGATCAGTGTATGCCCGATGTAATTGGCCAATTGAGGGTACTCCTTCGGAGAGAGCACAACATTTAGCTGTTCGTTCAGTATGATATTTCCGCCGTCATAATTGGCTTTGATCTGGGGATTCACTCCCGCTCCTGTGAAGTCAGTGGCGGTATCCACATGGGCCAGGAACCCGATGGTCGGTACTTTCCTATCGGTGTTGGATGGGAGAGTAGCCATAACATAACCATTCTCGTTTATAGTAACCTCGGCCATTCCAATGGATTTCAGCTCATCAACCAGCATATGGGCAAGAGTCAGCTGTCCGGGCGTAGACGGACAGGACTCATTGTCCTCGTTCGATTGAGTATCTACTTTCACATAGGAAGTGAACCGTTCAATGATTTCGTCCTTCATTTCCTTCATCTCCAGTCGTAGTTTGAAGTCATGCTTACTCTAAGGATAATTAAGGCAGCCTAAGTTATCAACTAGAGGTACGGGCCCTAGTAGTATTTTTCGTGAAGATGGGCTACGATTTCACTTAGGTGTTCTTCATTTTAATACAGAAACCAGGTGAAATCCTATGACTCCATTCACGGCCCGGGTTGTTCGGGTGATTCAATCAATTCCAGAGGGAAAAGTTATGACGTATGGCCAAATTGCAGCCTGTGCGGGTTCGCCACGAGCGGCAAGGCAGGTAGTGAGGATTCTTCACTCCATGAGCGGCACACAGCAGCTGCCCTGGCACAGGGTGGTCAACAAGCAGGGTGAGATCGCTCTGAAGGAGGACGAGTCGAAGTCGCTTCAGATGCTGCTGCTGGAGAGCGAGGGCATCGAGCTCATGATGGGCAATCGTGTAGATTTGGCAGAGCATCAATGGGATGCGGAGCAGGAACATGAATAAGAATAGACAAGCCCGGCCATCTCGGCCGGGCTTGTCATCTTGTCATAGGAGCTGCTATTCTCGTATATTCACTTTATTGTCCATTGCGTCTCTAATATAATTCTTGCCCCAGTCATACATCAGATCAAGGATGGGAATCAGGCTTTCTCCATACTCGGTAAGGGAATATTCCACCTTAGGCGGGACGACCGGATAGACCTTCCGGTTAATAATCTTATCCTCTTCAAGTTCCCGGAGCTGTGTAGTGAGCATGCGCTGGGTAATATCGGGAATCAGGGATTTCAACTGGTTGAATCGCTTGGTCCCTTCCTTTCCGAGATGCCACAAGATAATCATCTTCCATTTGCCGCCGATCACGGACAAGGTTACTTCCTTCTCGCAATTGTACATTCTGTCATAATCCCTTGCCATTACCATCACCTCATGACAAGAGTATATCATAACAGTATCATTCACGACACTATATGCTTTTAATGTGCCTACTTACTTCAATGATACTCAGGATGTTATATTGAGTTCGGCTAGAAAACTTGATTCTGATCCAAGACATGTTAAGCAGTGTGGATCAAGAGCCGCCGTACAATCATATATCCTGGGAGGAATTATTCATGAAATTACAATTAGCACTTGATCTTGTAAATATACCAGAAGCATTGGAAGTTGTTGCTGAAGTTCAAGAATATATTGATGTGGTTGAGATCGGCACACCGATCGTAATCAACGAAGGTCTGCACGCGGTAAAAGCCATTAAAGACGCATTCCCGCAGCTTGAAGTCTTGGCTGACTTAAAAGTTATGGATGCAGGTGGCTACGAGGTCATGAAGGCCTCTGAAGCTGGGGCAGATATCATTACGATTCTGGGTGCGACCACCGATGAGACCATCAAAGGTGCAGTAGAAGAAGCGAAGAAACAAGGCAGACAAATTCTGATTGACATGATCAATGTCAGCGATATTGCCAAGAGAGCGGAGGAAGTGGACAAGCTGGGCGTAGATTATATCTGTGTGCACACGGGTTATGACCTTCAAGCGGTTGGCAAAAGCTCATTTGAAGATCTTCGCACCATCAAATCCGTTGTAAAACAAGCAAAAACAGCGGTAGCTGGCGGCATCAAGCTGAGCACTCTGCCGGAAGTGATTCAAGCACAGCCTGACCTGATTATTGTCGGCGGCGGGATTACTGGCGAAGCCGACAAGAAGGCAACTGCTGCCGAAATGAAACAACTCATCAGCCAAGGTTAAGAGCAGCGATGGCGATGACCAATTATGCTGACAAGATCATTCGCGAGCTGGAGCAGGCAGCGGATCATCTGCCTGCGGCTGAGACTGAACTTCTTGCAGAGCGGATTCTAGCTGGAGGAAGTGTATTCGTTGCTGGTGCGGGTAGGTCTGGACTGATGACTCGCGCCTTCGCCATGCGGCTGATGCATATGGGTATTCTAGCGTATGTGGTTGGTGAGACCTCCACACCTGGACTTGAAGAAGGAGATATTTTCTTAATCGGATCGGGTTCAGGAGAGACGAAGAGCCTTCTTCCCATGGCGGAGAAGGCGAAGGCCCTTGGTGGAACGCTGGTTGCAGTTACAATCAACCCGGATTCCACACTGGGCGTATTATCTGATATTACGGTGCAGCTTCCAGGTGTGGTGAAGGATAAAGCCGATGGAACAGGTCAAAGCATTCAGCCAATGGGCTCGCTATTTGAGCAGATGCTGTTAATCTTTTTTGATGCCTTGATTTTGCGGTTAATGGAGAAGAAGGGCCAGAGCTCGGGTAAGATGTTCGGAAGGCATGCGAACCTGGAGTAGGAGCTGTGGAAGCTGCAGAAACTACTTGGAGCAGTCCGTGAATCTGCAACAGAAAGGGTGGATACAAGATGCCTTTTATAACGGTAAAAATACTCGAAGGCAAGACCAGAGAGCAGAAGCGTGAGTTCATTAAGCGGGTGACTGAGGCGGCTGGTGAGACGATGGGTATCCCGGCGGACAAGGTGTTTATCTTCTTCGAGGATTTGGCACCGGACAATTACGGCAAGCAGGGTCAGTTATATGCGGATATGGAATCCTAGAATGAAGTGCTAAGAGGCAAGAATCCCCAGCCGGGTGTAGGCTGGGGATTCTTGCTGTACAGACATTAGCGAGAGTCACCCTCCAGAGGCAATGCTCTGAATTAGACGTCTCCGTCTTATTCAGCCGCTGCCTTGCATGAGAAGGTTCTAGCTATACCGCTGGCCATACACACTGCTTGTCACAATGGCAGGGAGCTCAGCCTTCTGGGCTTCATACTGCTCATAGGTCAGGCTGCCGGCCGCGAGCCGTTCACCGAGCTGCTGCTCCAGCTCTGCAAGCTGAAGATCAATGACCCGCTGAGCGTCGCCCTGGTTGGCACTTGCAATCTGTGCCAGCGATTGACCGCTGTATACGGCTTGATACAGCTCCTCGTCAGAAGAAGTACCGAGCGCCGCATGAAGCGGATCTCCGGCAGGCAGATTGGCCTGGGCCTGGCTCTTCTTGAGCTGGGGCTTAATCTTATCTAGATTGATGCTAATAAGTTTAACAAGCGGACTGGCATATATTTTCTCGCTGTGCAGGCCCGTGCTTATCGTAACGACTACGGCAATGGTTCCACTAATAATAATTCGTTTCGGATGCATGTAAAAATAACCTCTTTTCGGGGTTGGTTGTATGTACAGGGCAAGATCGATGGCTCAGGTACGACTATCCATTCATGGTGTATATTACGAATGACTCCGGTAAAAGTTACAACCTCCAAGGTTTCCTGTTCAGGTCCAGTTGTAGCTTAAGGTCATTATATGCGCCGAACCTTAGTTTAAGATGAAAAGCACGAAATCGACACATTTAGGCTGTTTTCGTAATATTCAGCTGAAGTAAGCCAGCTATCTGTACCCCAGCCCAGATTATTTACCACACGCCCTGCTGCCTGAATCGCAAGGAGGTTATTTATTCAGCGGATATCGATGCAGCAGTAACTTGAGGCTTCGCCGCCCGGTGTTTCCGGTCAAGTGAGGGAAGCACGAACCAATAGTATAAGCTGACAGCCAGAATACAGAATCCCAGCAAGATGTACAGCATCTCTATGGATACGTATTTAGGGAAAGCTACCGCCACAAGCCCGAGGGAGATAGATTGGCCCAGCATCATTAGAGGATCAATCCATGCACTGACCCGGCCCATGCTTCCCGGCTCCACCAGTTCGGGCAGCCATCCGCCGAAGACCACGTTGACGGGTGCGAGAATAGCTCCAACGATAAGAACAAGCGCGAGATAGATCCATATTTCATCCATGAATCCGAGCAGAAGTGTGAATATCGCAGACAGGATGAGGCCTGCAATCAGGACAGATACCTTGGAGAATTTCTTGATCAATAGAGGTCCTACAGAGCTCCCAATCAGGAACCCGATTCCCAGGAAGACCGTGATCAGGGCAGAATAGGTCTGATAATGTTCAGGGCTAAGCTTATATCTCATCGTAAATATAGGCAGGACCGCGAATACCCCGTTGATCAGGCCGAATACCAGAAAGCCGGAAATGATAGCCATCAGCAGCCGGTTGCTGCGGATATACGTCAGGCCCTGCCAGAACTCCCTGGCTATGACGCGGATATGCAGGTCGCCAAGCTTCGCTTTGCCGTTCGGAAGCCGAACTTCGGGTTCAAACTTGCATCTGGCGATGAGCAGCCCCGAGATGAGGAAGCTGGCCCCATCAATAATGACGGCACCTTCAATGCCGAGGTAGGTATAAAATATCGATCCCAGCCCTGTTCCGAAGAGCATGAAGATCCCCGTCACCGATTGATTCAGGCCAGCAGCCTGAACGTACTGATCCTCCTTCATAATGCCCTGCAGCAGACTCGTCTCGGCCGGCACGAAGAATTTGGATACAGCGCTGCGCAGGAACAGGATGCTGAAGGCCGCAACAATCCACTCCTGGTGAACGGCCACAAGGAGCACCGCGGTAAGTCCAGCCCGGATCCAATCGCTGTTCATGGCGATCCGCTTGCGGTCCAGCTTGTCGGCCAGTACGCCCACGAACAGAAAGACTGCGAGGGTTGGGAGCGAGTACATCAGCTCGGCAACCGTAGCGTAGACCGGCTGGCTGCTGAAGTGATCCAGCAGGTAGAAGACAAAGGCCATATTGCCAACCACGGTACCCAGCTGGGAAGTGAAGTTGGCGAGGAACATTTTGGTGAACGTTAAATTTTTGAACAACTGCATAATGATAGGCTCCTTTATTAACGAAATGAACTTGCTTTAACCTGTGTCTTCGCTAACGCCCAGCAGTATCTTGAAGTAGGGAATCAGGGCATCGATCTGTGCGGAGGCCTCCGCTTGTTCTGCACCCACAGCCATGGCCAGACTCATGATGCCTTCCAGATGGGAAGTAATAATCTTGGCAATGAGCCCGGTATGCAGGGTGGGAGAGAATTCACCTTTGGCGATTCCGGATTCGATAAGACGGATAACGTAGCTGAGTCCCGTCTCATAGCGCCGAATCAGGCGAATCCGCCTGTCCTTGTCCCGGTAACCCGAGAGGAAGTACTCATAATAAGCAGAGGCCAGGCTGTTCTCTATGGTTGTCATATCTTTCTTCTGCTCGGTGAGTAGCGTCTCTAGCGCTGCCCAGCTGCTCGGGGAACAAGCGATTAATTCACCTAGCATTCTCTCGTTCTCCTGCTCGTATTTCGCGATCAGGGCTTCAAAGATCTCCTCCTTAGTCTGAAAATACAGGTAAATCCAGCCGCGGCTCATGTCCGCTTCTTCAACAATATTCTTCATCGTGGCCAGCTCATAGCCCGTGCGTATGAAGACTTGTTCAGCTGCAACTAGAATCTGCTGTCTGCGCTGTTCTTTGACTTCGTCCGAAATTTTGGGGGACATGACAATCACCTTTCTGACTGAAATAAATGAACCATGTGTCATTAATATAAATGACACATGGTTCATTTTGCAAGGGGGATTATGGAATTTTTTAGTGTCGCAAGTAAATCTACCCGAATTACACCTTAATTTTTGAAGTCTCTAATATAATAGTATGCAGCTGATATAGCGCCCACGAGAGCTGTAATAGATACGCACATATAAATTAGTTGTTTATAGTACACCAGACCATTTGGAACCACAAAGATATAAGCTATAAATAAAATTGCAAGGGTTATAAACATCTTATTCGTCACATTTAGTCTGATTTGCAGACTGTATTCATCCTTTTTGCCAATCTTATTTAGGAAGTAAGTATATATAATCATACTTAATATTCCAATTGCAGTAATAATTCCAATAAACAAGTTGAAGTTGGTGCTATTGTCTAACCACGAGTCCAAGTTACTAATCATTTTGATTACCCCCTTTTTTATAGGCGAAGATTTCTTCAACACTTACTCCAAAGAAATTGGCAATTCTGTAAGCCAGCAGTAAAGATGGGGAGTAGTTATTCTTTTCCATTACAAATATGGTTTGTTTAGATACTCCAACGACTTTTGCAAGTTCACTTTGAGACATCTTGTTCAGCACCCTGAATTCATAAACTTTATTAACAATAGAATCAGATGAATTTTCCAATGTTTACAACCCCTTCCATGTATATCGTAACCTATACTTTTAAAAAAGTAAAGTAAAGTTATACAAAATGATAAATTTTCTCGGAGAATGAAGTTTCGCGCTTTCAAATAGCCAATGGGAATATGAAATTAACGGTTAGACTGCGGCATATGCAGATGGGGGTTAATGGTTGACAATGATAATGATAATTATTATCATTGATCTATAAATTAGCTTATTTACAGCTACCACTCGGGGAGGAAGTCATGATTCGTTCATTTCAGGAAAGAAGAAATAAATTTGGACTGCTGTTCATTAGTCTGCTTGTTGTAACTATGATCCTTAGCGCTTGCGGAAGCAAGGCTGCAGATACCAGTAATTCAGCGGGGAAGGCAGGGCAGGGCACTACCTCGGAGGGTAATGCCGCAGGGCCCAAGGAGAAGGTAATGACCGATGCGATGGGTCATAAAGTCACCATTCCAGCTAATCCGCAGAAGGTGCTTGCGTCCTATCTCGAAGATCATTTAACGGCCATTGGCGTCAAGCCTGTTGCCCAGTGGTCTGTAGCTAACGGGATTCAGGACTATCTGCAGACCAGCTTGAACGGTATTCCAACGATCTCTTATGATCTGCCGCCTGAAGCCGTGCTGAGCCTAAGCCCGGATCTGATCATTATCGGCTCCGAGTCCCAGGTACAGAAGGGCCTGTATGATCAATACAATAAGATTGCACCCACCTATGTATTAGGGGATGCGGTCAACAAGGATTGGCGCCAGGCACTGCTTAAGATTGGTGAGATTCTGAACAAGTCTGAGGAAGCGAAGAAGGCGATCAGTGATTATGACACCAAAGCCAAAGAAGCCAAACAGAAGATCAGCGCTTCCATCGGCACCAAAACGGCTGCGATCCTCTGGCTTACCCAGAAGAACTTCTACCTTGTAGATCAGACCGTCTCCAGCGGAGCGGTATTGTACGGCGATCTGGGCATTCAGCCTCCAAATCTGGTTACGGATATTCCAGAGAAGGATCGGGCAAGCTGGAATCCGGTCACGCTTGAGAAGCTGGCGGATTTGAAGGCAGATTATATTTTTCTGGTGAATAGTGATAAGGGCCAAGGTGCTGACGACACGCTGAACAGTCCGATCTGGAAAGGGATTCCGGCTGTTAAGGCGGGCCATGTCTTTGAAATGAGCAAGACGAGCAGCTGGCTGTACAGCGGTGCGGTTGCCAACCAGCTGACCATTGATGATGCAGTTAAATCATTGGTGAAGTAACAAAAAAGAATACTCATCCCATAGAAAACCCGGCTTGCGTAGGATCGTGATCACTATGCAGCCGGGTTATTTGTATAACGAGTATGGAAATGCCGAATGCCGATTACTTAAGACAGAACTGCTTGAGATAGCTGGAATAGCTCTGCATATTGAGCTGCATGTGCCGGTTACTTCCTTCAAGCTTGCTGAGCATGATTCCGCCTTCGAGCAGTGACAGGGTGAATGTGGCAACGGCTTCTGCGTCAACGTTCTTTTTGAACTCTCCGCTAGCCTTGCCTTGTTCCACAATCTCCTTTATCGTCTCCAGTGTTCTCCGGGAGCTCTCCTGAGCTTTGGACCGGAGCAGTGGATGGGAGTCATCGGACTCTACTGCCGTATTAAGCAGGGGACAGCCGCCAATGAAGGGCGGCGACTCGGTCACATGCTCATAGACACGGAAATGGGCCATCAGCTTGTCGTAAGACGTATTCCCCTGCTGAATAGCTTCCCCGATTTTGCCCCCGACGACCTGACAGGCATAGTTGAAAGCCTCAACGGCAATCTCATCCTTACTCGCAAAATGGCGGTACAATCCACCCTTCTTAATCCCGGTAGCGAGGGTGATATCTGAAAGTGAAGAACCTGCATACCCATGCTGGTTAAAGAGCTCTGCGGACTGCTTGATAATAAATTTACGAGTCTGCTCTCCTTTGGTCATGACGTATCCCCTCCGTAAATCTAAGTAATAGTTAAATTATGTATTGAAGAATAGTGTTCTTATGCTAATATAAAGATACCGATCGGTACCTTTGGTTTGAATATTTGGTGTAATGAGTTTTGTTACAACTAGATGGAATGAGCTAAAGAGATTATATCATGCACAATTTTTATAGAGAAGTAAAGGGGGAGAAGGCTTGCTGGAAAGCTTGAAAAACGCTGTGGGCAAAGGCCGCAGCAGCGTATGGGTTGGACTAGGGGTCTTATGGGTTGTCGGATTCATTGGGGCATTATCCCGGTTCATCATGGCGTTCTACCAGATACAGATTTCAGATGATCTCCATATCGGGAGAGGGTTCATCTCATTATCCTGGTCAACCAATCTGCTGATTGCGGCCCTCTGTGCACCTTTGGGGGGATGGCTGGTTGACCGCTTTGGCGTGAGGAGGGTGATGCTGCTCAGCACTCTCCTCAGCGTAGCCGGTACCGGGGTGGTCTACCTGGGACAGCATCCGCTGCTGTTCTTCACCGGGTATGGGGTGATTAGTGGCCTTGCCGGAATTGGAGCCTCAACGACCTATGTCCTGCTCTTTAGCTGGTTCGGTAAGCACCGGGCCAAGGCGATAGCCCTGATCCAGAGTGCATCTTCCATCGGACTTGCGGTATGTACGCCGATCTTCGCACAGAATTCCTGGCTCAGCTGGAAGGTTACCTTCCTTACCTCATGTCTGCTTGGCCTTGTTGTAACCCTTCCCTTAATTCTGTTATTCATCCGAAATCCCCGGAAGGATAAAGAATCATCAGAGGCTGCAGCAGGAAGAACAAACGCGACAGCAGACGGAGCGCCAGACGGAGCAGCTGAAGAAGCACCAAATGGGGCAGCAGGGACAGCAGGAGGGACAAAGGGCGGAGCAAGGGCGCCAAACGGGGCAGCAGGGACAACCCCTGCGCCATCCATGGCTGCGACAGGCTTGAAGCAGCTCGGTAGAACCCAGCTTGCGGTTCTGGCTTTGATTGGGCTAGCGCTGTTCACCTGCGGGTTCAACATGGGAACCGTGGAGATGAATCTCGTAGCCATCCACCAGGAAGCTGGGGTCTCGCAAAGCTCTATAGCCGCAGCTATGGCTGTTCTGGGCATTATGGAGATCGTGGGCTCTTTCGCCTTTGGATTTCTCCTGGATAAGTGGAATAAGCCCTATGTCATGTCCATGCTGTATGGGATTCGGGTGATTAGTTTTGTGGTGTTGTTTGCCCACTTCTCCTGGTCGCCGGTAATCTTTGCTTTTACCTTCGGGGTTACTTATCTGGGGGCTGTACCGGGTGGACTTATGATCGCGGATCAGCTGGCAGGAATTAAAGGCAGACTTGTAGGAACGCTGCTCTTATTCCATCAGGGCGGGGGGATTCTGGGAGCCTTGCTTGGAGGCACACTGTATGATTACATGAAGAGTTATCAGCTTCTTATCGCCGCGGACGCCGGGCTTGGATTCCTGGCTGCTGCGGGATATATCCTGATTCGCAGATACCGAAGTCACCCGCTTCCGGGTAACCGGGAAGCTGGGGCTGAACTCTCTGCTTAAGTGAAAGCTGAAGACTCCCTTCGGTTGTTCTTATTTAATAGAAATCATAACTACCCGTAAACCCTCTTATACATCCAAGTTACTATACCTACTGTTGCGACAAAGGCAAGTAATACAAACATTACATAACCTTTTCTTGTCTTTGTCTCTGTGTGTTTATCGTAAAATTCCGGCTTTCGGTTGAAAATGCCAGCCCATAATTCTGCAACCAAAGTTAGAACAACAAAAACAAAGTTTTTTATAATTCTCATATTACACCCCACCAAATGTTAATTTAATGGGAATTATACCATAAACTGGGCATCTGTTCACTCTCAAGAATATATATCTTGTAGTTTTTAAGCTTTGCATTTAAGTGTCTTGCACCTCACAAATACCCCCGCCCATACTCAGATGGGAGGGGGTATTATTACTTATCCTATTCAGCCGCAACTGAACTTGCCTTAGTCTTTAAGTTCGCCGATTTTTTGTTGAACAGCGCCCTTAACTTTATCTGCTTTGCCTTCAGCCTGAAGCGAAGCGTTGTCCGTCGCATTCCCGATCTGGTCTTTCACTTCGCCTTTGGCTTTGGACACGCCGCCTTTGATTTTATCGCTAAGCCCGTTATCATGACTCATATTCAACAACTCCTTACGGTTAGTGTATAGAGTATTTACCCGGTACGCGGCTTAATCAATCAGAGGGACCGGGGACGATCCGGCAGGACCATCCCTGAAGGCCATCCCCGAGGACCACCCGGCGACCGTTCCTCAAGCTTGATCTTCAAGCCCGAAATGTCCTCCATCCGGCTGTCCGCAGATGAGATCCTCAGGCTGAACCTTCTCGCCCGGCTCGATGTCGGTGTCCGGCTGGGCCCAGACGGATACACTGCCGCCGTTAACCGGGAAGACGGCGAATCCGTCTTCTCCAATGGTAATCTGCTCTTCACGCGTTCCCGTAAGATCTACCCACACTTCACCGGCTCGGTCCATCCCAACATTCATCCGCTTCTCACCGTTGTCTCCGTTGGAGATTACCACAGCGCAGCCGGAACGCTCAATCTCCGGAACTCCGAACCGGACCCAGCCAATGGTATTCGGATGGTCGAAGTAGTCCTCCTGATCCCCGTAAGCCTTGTTGTAGCGGGCACAGAGCAGAGGATCAAGCTGATCTTTCTTCCCTTCAATCGGATGCTCCCCACCAATGCCGTAATAATCGCCATAGAACATAACCGGATACCCATCCTTGCGAAGCAGAATAAGGGCGTAGGCGCTTGGCTTGAACCAATCCTCCACCCACGATTCCAGCGCCTCATTCGGTTGGGAATCATGGTTATCCACGAAAGTTACGGCATTCAGCGGGTGTGAGCCCACAAGCGTATCGTGGAATATCGTCGTCAGGTCAAAAGAATTTCCCGCATGGGAAGCTTCATACAGCTTGTAATGGAGGGAGACATCGAACAGGTCGATCTTATAATCGACCGTATTCAGGAATTCCTGACAGGCCTGCAGTTCATCCTTCCAGAACTCCCCGACGATATAGAAGTCTTCTCCGCGCTTCTTCTTCATAGCCGTTGCGAACTCCCGGACAAAGTCATGGTTAATATGCTTGATCGCATCAAGCCGATAACCGCCGCATTGCAGCGTATCCACGAGCCACTTCCCCCATTCCAGCATCTCCTGACGTACATCCGGATGGCTGTAATCGATGTTCGCGAACATCAGATAGTCATAGTTGCCGAATTCGTCATCTACGTTCTCGGCCCACTGCTTGTTCTCGGCATGAATACGGAAGATGCCGGTACGGCCTTCCTTATTGTCATAATCCGTTCCGTTGAAATGCTTCCAGTTCCATTTGAAGGGGGAGTAGTTATTTCCACGGCCCGGGAAAGTGAATTTGGTCCAGCCCTCAATTTCGAAAGGCTCGGAAATCTCCTCGGTCCGGTTATTCGGATCGACTTCAATTACTTCAAAGCGCTCGGTCTCATCCGCACCCGCCTTATGGTTCATGACCAGGTCGACATAGACCAGAATTCCATTTTGCTGGCAGGTTGCAATAGCCTTGACCAATTCATCCTTTGTTCCGTATTTGGTGCGCACGCTTCCCTTTTGGTCGAATTCACCCAAGTCATATAGGTCATAAACACCGTAGCCGGTATCTTCAGTTGTAATAGCTTTTGTGACAGGCGGCACCCATACGGCATCAATACCTACAGCCTTGAGTTCGGGGGCGAGCTCCGACAGTCGATTCCAGTGGTTTCCGTCCGGCTCAACATGCCATTCAAAAAACTGCATAATCGTATGATTTCTTTTCAATTTGGACTCCTCCTCCATCAGCACAGCATCGTGTGCTTAAACCTGCATAATTAAGCATTACCCATTCGGCCGTAAGTTTTAACCAAGCAAGCTCCCAGGAAAGTAAAAGATTTCTGAAAAATTATGAAAATGGATAGAAATGACCCTGGAAGTATACAGATGGCCCCCTCTTGGTCAGAGTTATAGCATATAAGGAACTTAAAATGAGCTGTAACCTTATCCTTTGATTTCCGTCTAGGAATTGGGAGGAGGTGGTTCTTTTGAGAAAAATCAGTATAGTTATAACTATATTCATTCTCCTATGCGGCTGCTCTTTCTCATCCCGGCATGGACGTTACACTCCCGAGCAGGCCGAGCAGAACGGAGATGTGGTTAACCTGCGTGGCAGCTTCAAGAACCTGGGAAAGTGGTATAAGTTTAGATACCGCGTTAGTCAGAGTCTAAGTCAGGAAGTGTCCCTAAGGATTACTCAGTATACGACCCGAGGGAGATTCAATCTTCTATAATTTAAGGTATAACCGGCAGCAAATTCAGTTCGCGTCTAATAATTGAACAATATGAGGTGACGAAAGGGGCAGGATAATGATACCTATCCGGATAAACAGATGGCCCCGCACACAATGACATCAAACGAATGGACTACATATAAGCAGTGTGCTCATTGTCAGGAAAAGAAGCCGGTTACGGAATTTCTCCGCCGAACCGGCAGGGGGAGCAAGCCGGGCGCCCGCCGGGGAACCTGCCGCGCCTGCCGCCAGAGGCTCAAGGCGGCCTCCTCCCTGGAGGCGACCATTCAAGCGGCGGCGCAGGAGCATCCCCCCCACCCGCCTGCGAGGGGACATAGTCAGCCGCGGAAGTCCGCGAAGGCTGCAAAGACTGCCCCGGCGGGTGCCTCCCGGCAGGGGCCTGCCGAGCCATCCGCTTTAGCAGGGCATTCGCCCGGAGCAGAGCAGCCGGGCGGTAGATCCTCGCGGCAGGGGCCAGCTTCCCGGCGGCCGGTCTCTAACCGACAGCCAAAGACAGCGGACCCCGTTCTGGACCCTTCGGACCCGGCCCTGCTGCGGCCGAATCGCCTGGGCATGGTCCGCATGCGCGGCAGGACCGACCGGGGCAGAGGCTGGCAGCAGGAGGTTGATCTGGAACTGGCCGTGACACTGGTCAGGGAGCATGCCGCCGTCGTAGTGAACCCGCATACGATCCGCCGATTGTACACAAGCAAGGGCTTCCGCAGGTATATTTTGACGCGCGATCACTATACCTGTTACTTCTGCGGAGAGTATGGGGATACGATTGATCATCTGCTTCCACGGGCTAAGGGGGGCCATACGACACCGGACAATTGTGTCTGTGCCTGTAACATGTGCAACCAGATGAAGGCGGACAAGGATGCGGAGGAATTCCTCAAGGGAATGTAGCTGCATACGCGGCAGGCGTGCTGGATTACCCAAGCGGCTGGATGAACTCTCCCGCAAGCAAAAAGCAAAGGCAAAGACGCCACCCTTAACCGGATGGCGTCTTTGCTTTGATTAAGCGGCGCTGATCCCTGCCAAATTTCCACCAGTTCCATGTCACCCGCAGTATATCCTTGAACACACGCTTTTTGACTAGATAATAGGGAACGAGATAGGCTCCCCAGGGCGCTTTGGACTTAGCCACTGACGGAATGTTAGCTCCAGCGAAATCAAAGCCCTTCATTCCCAGATCCGAGAGGTCCTGAAGCAGGACACTTTGCAGCAGCTGGACAACGCCCTTGCTTAGATGCTCCACTTTGCTGCCGGCAATCCATCCTTGCGGCCGATCGGGGTCAAGCACCAGAACTACACTGGAACTGACCGGCTCTCCCTCCCTGGAATAGCATACATAACAGCGGAAGGCTTCTTCACCGAGAAGCTCTTGGGCCAGCTCTAAATCCCCGAGTGACAAATTGTGCGTGAAGCCTTGTCTCTTCTCCGTACCTATCAGGCATTGATGCACTTCACTCATATTCGTCGTACGTCTGGCATAATAACCTTCTGAGGCAGCTCTCTTGATCCGGCCGCGGATATCCCCACTAGTATTCTCGAGGCAAAAGGGGAATTCCAGATAGTAGGTGTATTTCACCATCACTTCGAAGCCCTGCCAGATAAATGGACGTACATCGGTGAATTCAGGGGGCAGGCAGAAGCCGGCAGTTCCCATAGCCGCACACATTTCAGGGATCATCTGCTTCGCGGCTTCATGCCACTGGGTGCTGATCCGATGCGGCTTGGATGTGGGCGTGGTATGGAACAGAGTGGGATGATATGGATTAAGAGGGGGAAGGTACAGCTTCCCCCTTCGGTTGAAGAAGAACAGGCTTTCGCAGCGGCTGTTCGAGCGGGGAGCCTGGAAGCTGCGAATGACCGCGCGGCATCCCCACTTCTGGCGGTTGAATTCGGCCCAGCGCTCCATCAGCTTCATATCATACATGTGGCCCTTACTCTCCTATCCTACAGAATATAAAGCTTGTCTTCCCATACTTTCAATACAAGCATGTATATTCAGCCTTCGTCACTTTATGCTCATGTCATATGCTCATGTCATATTCGGGCTGCTTAGACAGCCGAAATTAGGCTAATACTGATTCTTAACGCACAGGCGGGAATGTTAGAATTTAACTATAGAGGACGCATCCAACCCTACCATATCTGCAGCGGCAAACGGTTACAACGAGGAGGGCAACCAAGCTATTTTGTGTCATGGAGGGATGCAGAGTGAAAAAGTTCTTCAAACAGGTCATGGTCGCCATCCTCGCTATGGCGAATTCAGGAGATACAGTTCAGCAGGCTATGATTAGCCAGCTCGGCGGCTCCAGCAGTGTCATTAACGTAAGACAGATTGGAGCCAAAGGGAACGGGCGGGATGATGATACACCCTATGTACAGAAGGCGCTTGATCAGGCTGCTGGAAAAGGGGCGAGTGTATTTTTTCCCAAAGGTTCTTATGTGATAGATCCAAACCGCACGCTGATTATCGGCAGCAGAACCAAGCTGGTTGGACAGGGCAGTGATTCGGTGATTAAGGCTTCAGGCAAGAAGTTCGGCTGGGAGCTGATGCGGGTAACGGGCAGTGATGTGGAGATCAGCAACCTCAGTCTGGACGGGAACAAGCAGGTTAACCGGGTCCTTGTCGTAGGCGGGGGCGTCCAGCGCGTGAATATATCCGGGGTTACGGCCGCAAATGCCTCACAGAGCAAGAACCCGGATGAAGAGGGCTACTCGGAAGTAGTAGCCGGAATCGTAGTGTACGGCAATACCAGCCAGATCAAGATTGACAGCTCGGAAGTGAAGAATATCTATGCGATTAACCAGTCGAATGGCACCATGATCGCCCGCGGCATCTATATTACGACAACCTGGGGATCGAATGAGGGAGCGGCCAGACAGGTAGTGATCACCAATTCGCATATCCATCATATCGGTCCTGCCGACGACGGAGACGGCATTTATTATGAAGACCCGGCCATGGATGAGAATAACGGCCAGAATACGGACAGTCTTATCTCCGGGAACCTGCTTGAATACTGCGCGAAGCGCGGGATGAAGATCTACGCCCAGGGAGTCAAGGTGAGCGGCAACCATATTGTGAATTCCTATCTGAACAACAACTACTATCAGGGAGTCAATAAGGGCAAGCTGGCACCGGATATGTTCTCTGCGGTCAGTGTGTACGGAAGCAACAACATCCTATATTCCAACGTGATTGACGGAATTGGCAGCTTCTATGCGGCGATTGAGGTTAGTGCCATGGAGACGGTGCGTAACACAGTGATTGTGGGCAATAAGATTGTCATGGGCGACAGCAGCACGACTAAGGGGACAACCGCAATCCGCCTTGGCAACATTTATAATTTCACCATCAAGAACAATACGATTGAGAACGGCGAGCGGGGAATCTGGACTTGGCAGAATGCCGACTTCGGGGTCATCAAGGACAATACGATTATTATGAAAAACGGCGGAGGTATTGATCTATCTACCTATCTGGACGGATATACGCAGGTTAACCTTGCCCTTCGGGGGAATATCATTGATGCCTCCACCTTCAAGATTCAATTGGCTCCAACCAACCGGAATGTTACGGTCAGAGCTTGATCTAGAGCCTAACTATAGAGCGGTCTTTATGCTGAATCTACTTTTTTGGCATAACGGCCGCTCTATTTGTATATCTATGAAATACAGACAAAGGCTATGGACCTGTTCAAGCAGAGCAACAGCAAGCGTATGGGAAAGGATTCATGAATTAAGGGGGACTTAGTAACGCGATGCCTATGAACCACGGTCAATTCGTCATATCCATGGATTTTGAATTGTACTGGGGGCTCCGGGATATTTGCCCGATATCTCACTACCTGGGGCATTCCGCCAAAGAAAGAGAGATTATCCCCAGAGTGCTCGGTCTATTCGAGCGCAGTGGAATTCACGCGACCTGGGCTACCGTAGGACTGATGTTCTTTGAGTCCAAGGAGCAGATGTTGCGCGGGATTCCCACGAGACTCCCTGCTTATCAAGATGCCAATCTGTCTCCCTATCCGCATCTGACAAGCGGCGAGGTCGGTACGGATGAACAGACGGATTCCTCGCACTATGGTCTTTCCTTGATCAGACTGATTGAACAGACAAGGTATCAGCGCGTATCCACGCATACGTTCTCCCATTACTACTGCCTGGAAGCGGGACAAGACTCGGCCGAGTTCCAGGCAGACCTGCGGGCAGCGGTCCGGATCGCGGACCGTCAGGGGATTCAGCTTGAAAGTATCGTATTTCCGCGTAACCAGGTCAATCCAGCCTATCTGCCGCTGCTTCTGCCAGAAGGCATCCGATCTTACCGGGGGAATCCGGAGCATTGGCTGTACAAGAGGGGATACAGCACAGGGGACTCCCTGCCGCGGCGGGCTTTCCGACTAATGGATACATATCTCAATTTGTCGGGCTTTCATAGTTATTCCTTGGAAGGTCCGAAGCAGGGGGAGCCCATTAACCTGCCAGCCAGTCATTTCCTGCGCTCCTACTCGGGGAAGCTCGCGATTCTGGAACCGCTTCGGCTGAGACGGATTCTGAGGGGGATGACCTATGCCGCGAGGAACAACCAAGTCTATCACCTATGGTGCCATCCCTATAATCTGGTGGATGAACAGGGCCGCAATTTGAAACTGCTGGAAGAGATTATCGCTCATTATAAGAAGCTTCAGTCGCTGTACGGAATGGAGAGCCGCAATATGGAGGAGCTGAGCGATCAGATCCTCGAGGTCATGGCGGCCCGCGAACCGCAATTCATGATGAGCCCTATGGAATGGTCTAAGGAAATGAATGCTTAAGGGCAGACCGACTAAGATTCCATTCCGTACAGGTATAAAGGTAAAAGGTAGGGTGAGCATGTTGAATGTAATTTTCCTATTGAAATCGGTCCAAAGGCATTATATCGTGGCCATTCTGACGATCTTGGTCTGTGTGGGAGGCGCCTACCTGATCAATGTGTTCGTTCAGCCGCAGTATCAAGCCTCTGCCAGCTTAATGGCGAATATTGCCCAGGCGAATGAATCGGGCACCTACAATGAGCTTTTGGCGAGTCAGATGCTGACCAAGACCTACGAGGATACGATCCAGAGCCGCAGCGTGGCGGGTGAAGTGAAGAAGAAGCTGTCGCTGAATGAGTCACCGACCCTGCTGCTCCGGAAGATCAAGGTACGCACTGATCCGGGTACACTGGTCATTAATTTGTATGCCACAGACCGTAATCCGCAGAGCGCGGTATCTATTGTGAATGCTTTTGCAGATACCTTCATCAGCAAGTCGAAAGGGATTGTCTCCAGCGCTAAAGTGACGGTGCTTGATTATGCGGATATGGATCAGGCGTCGGAGCCGGTGAGCCCGAAGAAGATGTTTAACTTGGCGCTCGGCGTTCTCATTGGTCTGTTTGCCGCCTTAAGCATCTCCCTGCTGCTGGAGAAGCGGCGGTTATCGCGCCGAAGAAGCGGTATGAAGAACAGTAAAATCGAGAAGTCCGCTTAGCATTTATATTCTATACAAAATGAACTTAGAGAAATGACGTTCAGGAGGGCGTAACGGTGGGGGAGCTTGGAGCTGTAAGAGCGAACACGGGTCGCCTTTGTCTTTCGGATTTCAATCATGTCTTATCTAATCGATGATTTGGAGGAGTTACTCATGATCCAATGCGCCATTGTAGGATGCGGGCATATTGCACTGAGGCATGTGGAAGCCATTCGAGCACTGGAAGGCGCTGAGCTTGTTGCGCTATGCGATACGGACCCAATCAAGCTCGAAGCGCTTCAGTCGAGATGCGGCGTTGCGACATTCACAAGCATGAACGATATGCTTCGGCAGATGCCGGAGATTGATCTGGTCTGTATTTGCACGCCAAGCGGAACTCATGCGAGGCTCGCGGAAGTGGCGGCCCGGGCGGGCAAGCATCTGGTGGTCGAGAAGCCTGTGTCGCTGACACTTGATGATGGAGAAGCCATCCGGGAGGCAGTTCGGCTTAGCGGTGTTAAGGCGGCCGTCATGCACCCGAACCGTTACCGGCCAGCGATCCGTTATTTGAAATGGGCGCTGGACAGCGGGATGCTCGGCAAGATCAGTCATGTGAATGCAACCGTTCGCTGGAATCGGTCGCAGGCCTACTATGATCAGGCGGCCTGGCGCGGCACACGGGAGATGGATGGCGGTGTGCTGATGAACCAGGCTATTCACAGCCTGGACCTGCTGCTCTGGCTGTTCGGTCCGGTCGCCAAGGTGCAGGCGATGGCGGATACGAGACTACGCCGAATCGAGACCGAGGATGTGGCTATCGCGGCTTTGCGATTTGAGAGCGGGGCGCTGGGGGTAGTGGAGGCGGCAACGACAGTATTTGAACATAATCTCGAAGAGTCAATCAGTGTATTCGGCGAGCATGGATATGTGATTATCGGTGGACCTACCGCGAACTGGATCAAGCAGTGGAAGTGTTCCTCTATGACTCAAGGGGAGATCGATATGATTACCCAGCGTGTGGAGCTGGACCCTTATGGTGTACCTGGCCATCAGCGAATTATCGAAGATATGATCCAGGCGATTGAGGAGGACCGGAATCCGGCGGTAACGGTGGATGACGGGATTCGGGCCGTCCGCCTTGTGGATGAGATTATTACGGCTGCCGGCAGGCAGGAGATTCATACCTGATCGAAAATGAGGACGGAGGCTATATCATGCTGGGGGAAAGGGCCAAGCAGCAGGATTACAGTTCGGTATTAATGGAGAAGCTGCTGAGCAGGGCAGCGGTAATTGGGGTTATCGGTCTTGGCTATGTTGGTCTGCCGCTGGCTGTAGAGAAGGCAAAGGCGGGCTACCGTGTGATCGGGCTTGATGTGCAGATGAGCAAGATCGATATGGTGAACAGCGGTGTCAATTACATTGGGGATGTGATTGACGAGGATTTGCGAAGTATTGTTCAGAACGGATTGCTGCAGGCGACGCCGGATTACTCTTTTCTCAGGGAAGTGGATGCCGTAGCGATCTGTGTACCTACTCCGCTTGACATCTACCAGCAGCCGGATACGAGCTATGTTGAGAATTCCACCCGGGAAATTGCCAGGTACCTTCACCCGGGCATGCTGGTGGTGCTCGAGAGCACCACGTATCCGGGGACGACCGAGGAGCTGGTGAGGCCGATCCTGGAGGCAACGGGACTGAGATGCGGAGAGGACTTCTTCCTCGCTTACTCGCCGGAGCGGGTGGACCCGGGCAATAAATCGTTCAACACGAAGAATACGCCCAAGGTTGTGGGCGGTATCACGGCGGCCTGTTCCAAGGTGGCCCAGACCTTGTATGCTGAGGTGCTGGACGGTCATGTCCACGTTGTCTCCAGTCCCTCTGTCGCCGAGATGGAGAAGATTTACGAGAATACGTTCAGGCACATTAATATTGCCCTGGCCAATGAGATGGCGATTCTGTGCAGCCGGATGGGCATCAACGTATGGGAAGTGATTGATGCGGCCAAGACGAAGCCCTATGGCTTTATGGCGTTCTACCCCGGGCCGGGACTTGGCGGACACTGCATCCCGATCGACCCGTTCTACTTAACCTGGAAGGCTAGGGAATATAACTACCATACCCGGCTTATTGAGCTTGCCGGAGAGATTAATAATGCGATGCCCGAGTTCGTCGTGCAGAGAATTGGCGAGATTCTGAACAAGTACAAGAAGCCGATTAGCGGTTCGTGTGTCTACCTGCTTGGCGTCGCCTATAAGAAGGATATCGATGACTACCGGGAGTCGCCGGTGCTGAAGATGATTGAACTGCTTGAGGAGCGAGGCGCCCAGGTGTGGGTGAGCGATACCCACGTACAGGCGTTCAGACATGGCGGCCGGGATTACGAATGTGTGGAGCTGACCGCAGAGCGGGCTCTGGAGGCAGACATTACCGTAATCACGACGGATCATTCCGGATTTGATTACGAGCTTGTTCGAAGCGCGAGCCGGTGTCTGTTCGATACGCGTAACGGGATGCGGGGGATGGATAAGCCGGAGCACTACTATTTGCTGTAACTTTTGATTCGGATTGGATGAGTTTCGATGGGATTCGATGCAACCTGATGTAATTGATGCAATGGGAAGGGATTCGGTGCAAACCGATGTAATTGGATGTAATGGGATGGGATTCGGTGCATCCTGGTGTAATTGATTGAGTTTGGTGCAACCTGATGCTTCTTGATGTAATTCAATACAAGTCAGAGCAATTTGATGCAACCTGATGTAATTGGATGCAAGGCAAAGTAATTCGATGCATATCCAAAGGAGCTTAGGTACTCATGACTTATTATGCTCATCCCACTGCGGTGATCGATGACGGTGCTGTCATCGGAGAAGACTCGAAGATCTGGCATTTCACGCACGTGTCCCCCACATCCATTATCGGCAGCCGGTGCAGCCTGGGACAGAACGTATACATCGGGAACCATGTCACAATCGGCAGCGGAGTGAAGATCCAGAATAATGTCTCCGTCTACGAAGGTGTCGTGCTGGAAGATGACGTCTTCTGCGGTCCCAGCATGGTGTTCACGAATGTTCTAACGCCGAGATCGGCTTTTCCACGCAATACCCGTGAAGATTACCGGAGAACCATCGTGAGGCGCGGGGCTTCTATCGGGGCGAATGCCACTTTGGTGTGCGGAGTGACGATCGGGCAGTGGGCCCTCATTGCGGCTGGAGCCGTGGTTCACCGGGATGTTCCGCCTTACTCCCTCTATGCCGGAGTTCCGGCCCGCCGGATTGGCTGGGTGTGCCAGTGCGGGGTGACGCTTCATTTTGCGGGGGGAAGCTCGGCCTGTACGGCTTGTGGACGTGAATATGAATTGAACCAGGATATAGTTCACTTAACGAAAGAGGTGTAGAAGATGGAGCAGCCGCCAGTAACCTTAAAGCGCGTCCCGGTCCTGGATCTCAGTCACGAGATCATGGAGCTGAAGCCCCAACTGCTGCGTTCGATTGAGGACGTATTGGACAAAGGTGCGTTCATTATGGGGGAGAATGTACAAGAATTTGAGCGGGAAGCCGCGGAACACCTGGGTGTGCAGCATGCGATAGCTCTTAACTCGGGGACAGACGCGTTGGTTCTCGCGCTGCTGACTGCCGGGGTGGGTCCGGGGGATGAGGTGGTAACCACCCCATTTACCTTCTTCGCTACAGCCGAGGCCATCAGCCAGGTAGGAGCAGTTCCTGTATTCGCCGATGTGGATCCCCGGACATTTAACCTCGATGTGAACCGAATCGAGGAAGTGATTACTCCGCGAACCAAGGCGATCATTCCCGTTCATTTATTCGGGCAAGTGGTGGATATGGATACGATTCTGGAGCTGGCCGATCGCTATGGACTCTATGTTGTGGAGGATACCGCTCAGGCATTCGGAGCTGAGTATAAGGGGAGGAAGGCAGGTACGATCGGGGACTTTGGCTGCTTTTCCTTCTTCCCATCCAAGAACCTGGGGGCCTATGGGGACGGCGGTATGATTACTACGAACAATACGGTGTTCGCAGAGAGAGTCTCCATGCTTAGAGCCCATGGATCGAAGAAGAAGTACATGAACGAGCTGGTCGGTTATAATTCACGTCTGGATGAAATACAGGCCGCCATATTAAGGGTGAAGCTCCCTTATATCGAGGAATGGAATGAAGCCCGCAGGAGAGCCGCCGATGTATACCGGGAGCTACTGGATAAGACTCCGGGCATCCTTCTTCCTGCCGAGGAGTTCTATGGAAGGCATGTCTATCATCAGTTCACGATCCGTGTGCTGGATGGAAGACGTGATGAGGTTCAGACGAAGCTTGCGGCGAAGGGGATCAGCTCGGTGGTCTACTATCCGATTCCGGTTCATCAGCTGCCTGTCTATCATCATTTGAGAATCAGCCAGCCGGCCGCGGAGCTGCTGGCCGGGGAGGTTCTGTCACTACCGATCGGCCCGAAGATCGAGGCTTCAGTACAACAATTTGTGGCTGAGTCTGTGATTGAGGCTCTTCGATAGAATGACATGCGGAATTATTTCAGAAAGTTAGCTCTGGATAAATTTCTGCGCAGTGTCCTTGTGCTTGCCAGCGGCACGTTGATCAGCCAGCTGATCATCCTGGTGACACTGCCACTAGTGACAAGATTATACACCCCTGCTGAATACGGCACCTATTCTATCTACCTATCCGTCATCGGCATTCTACTGATGCTGGTGTCCTTCTCCTATGAAAGTGCAGTCACGCTGCCGGAAGATGACAAGACAGCCTCCAGTGTTCTGGGCCTGTGTCTCATTATCTGCAGCGGGGTGAGTGTGGTCAGCGGGATCGCGATCTTTCTGCTGCAGCAGCCGCTCTCGGTCTGGCTGCAGGATCGCGACCTGCCTCACTACTCATTGCTGTTTGCCATCAGTCTGTTCTTCGGGGGATGTTACCAAATCCTGAACTACTGGCTGATCCGCAAGAAGCATTACCGCAAGCTCGCCAGAACTAAATACACACAAAGTATCGGGCAGGTCTCCTCGCAGATTACCCTCAGTCTATTTCATTTCGGACCGCTGGGACTGATTGCGGGAGATATTCTCGGAAGGTTTGGAGGCTTGCTTCCCCAGTGGAAGCAGTGGCGCAGTGATATGCGCCAGAATTCCATTCGGCTGAAGTGGCCGGATCTGCGGGAAAGCGCCTATCGGTATCGACGCTTTCCGCAGCTGTCGCTCGCATCCAACATGCTCAACAGCGTCGTCATCTATCTGCCGACGATTTGGCTGGCAACCTTCTATGGCGTTCATGTGGCTGGCTGGTTCGCGCTGGGACAGCGTATTCTGGGCTCACCGATGACGCTCATTATGAGCTCTATCCGCAATGTATATCTGGCGGAGTCCTCCGAATATATGATTTCAAACCCGGGTAAGATGCGGCCGTTGTTCCTTAAGACCGTACGACATGTATTCGTACTCGGGCTTGCCATTATTGCGGTATTCTTCACCATTGGTCCGGCTGCGTTCTCTTTCCTGTTCGGTGATGAATGGAGGGAGTCCGGGGATTACATCCGTATTCTGTCGATGATGTACTTAAGCCAGTTCGTAGCCAATTCGGTCGGAAGCACCATTGATGTCATGGAGAGGCAGGAGCTCCATCTATACCGGGAGATTATTCGTACACTCATCATTACTTCGGCACTTGTCTTGGGCCTATACACAAACCAGACACCGGAGATGGTGATTCTGTTCTTCAGCCTTGCCTCCACACTGGGCTATGTTCTTCACCTTGGATTATCGTGGTTGTCGATTAGGAAGTACGAGTCTGGCGGGCTGAGTGCAGAAGCGGACCTCCTTCACAGCCGTGCAGCGGAGGCGGTAGAGAGCCCGAGCCCGGCAAGCCCTTCTCCTTCTAGTGAGGGAGCTCAACCTGAGGTGCTTGAAGCTCATGAGATCCGGGAGCGTGAGCTGCATTGGGCGAGGCTTCAGTGGCTTCGGGAACAGCGAGAGGCCTGGGATACTAGGCCCCAAGAGAGGCTCACTTATGCAGAGGTAGCCAGGCATATTGTGCAGGCAGCCAGGCTGGAGAACGAGGCTCAGAAGATGGCTTCACTGGAAGCGGGATCGGACGTTTCAGTAGAAGAGGCCGCATCCGATTCGAAAGTAAGGGCTTCATCAAAAGCTTCTGATGAAGGGTTGGGGCTTACTGCGGCGCATGCTCCTGCAGCTTCGTCATTCCCACCAGTGCCTCCAGCGGGCCCTTCCTCGGAACCATCATCGGAACCACCATCAGAACCACCATCAGAAACTCCGGTAGAACCACCCGACAAGGCCGGAGCCGGGCTCCTCTTCACTCAAAATATAAAGGAACGAGGGTAACGAGATTGCGATGCTAATGCTACGTTCTCCAATAGAGCGCAAGCCGGAAAGGGAGTATATCTACCGGGTTATTCTTGAAGAATTTCTCGGTCTGGATTATTCCGTGTCCTATGAAGAGCGGGAAGATATTGAGATTACCGAAGCGAGCTGCAAGGTAGGGGGCCGTCTGATTCTTGCCGATGTGTTCCTTCGTACCAGAGACATTGATTGGCTTAAGCCCAATTCGATGCCGAGGCTCCCTCTGGAAGAAGCGGTGGTTCCCGGATTTGGCTCAGTCCCGGTGATATACGGCAGACCTAACCGGAAGGGGACTTTTATCCACACGGACGAAGAGAAGATTACCTGCGGTATCGACCTGTTCGGCGGTTCATTCTTCATGCTTGCAAGGTATGAGGAGCTGGTTGTTCCCGAACGGGACCAGCATGACCGCTTCACGGCTTACAGCTCGGTTGCTTATCAGGCCGGATTTCTGGATCGTCCGATTGTCAATGAATACGTGGAGATTCTCTACGCCTGCCTCTACCGGCTATGGCCGGGTCTGCGAAGGAAGGACCGGGAGCTCAGGAAGCTCATTAGTCATGATGTGGATGCTCCATTCTTCGTATATGGGCGCAGCTTCCTCAGTGTAGCCAAGGAAAGTGCCGGAGACGTGCTCCGCCGCTTCGATACGGAATCGGCACTGAAGAAGGCAGGCATGCTTCGCCGGGGACTCCGTGACTTAAGCGCAGATCCTTTTAACACATTTGAGTGGCTTATGGACCTTAGTGAACGGCACGGGCTCCGCAGCAGCTTCTACTTCATTACCCAGGAGACTGAGCCGGGAATGGATGGCAATTATCAGATGGCCGACCCCAATATTCGAAGTCTGCTAAGACAAATTCATAAGCGTGGACACGAGATCGGCCTTCATCCTGCATATCAGACCTACCTTAGCCCGGAGCGAATTCGCAGGCAGTATGGCATCCTGCGGAGCACCGCCGAGGAATGCGGCATCTCCCAGCAGGTCTGGGGCGGCAGACAGCATTATCTCAGATGGCGGGCCCCAGATACCTGGCAGCACTGGGAGGATGCGGGCCTGCATTATGACAGCACACTAATCTATGCAGATCTTGCCGGATTCCGGTGCGGGGTATGTTATGAATTCCCCGTGTTCAATCTGCTGACCCGGCAGCCGCTTAAGCTTCGTGAACGGCCTCTGATCGTGATGGATCAGACGATTGTGCATCAGAGCTATATGGGCCTGACAGGGGAAAAGGCACTTCGGACCATCCTCCATTACTACAAACAGTGTGCGAAGTATCAGGGGGATTTCACGCTTCTGTGGCATAACAGCCAGCTTATGAGGTCTTCCGACAGGGAGCTCTATCAGGCATGTCTTGAGAAGCTCAGCATCCACAATCCAAAAAAGGTGAGTGTCCAGTGAAAATCGCATACGTAATCCATTGGAATGAAGGTCCCCGCAGCGGTGTATTCAAAAAGGTAGTCGATCAGATCTCGGAGTGGACGCGGCTCGGTCATCGGGTGGCGCTCTTCCTGTTCACAAGCGGAACAGGGGAGAAATGGGTTCATGAACTCGGCGGTGTAGAAGTGGTTGCACAGTCCTATCAGGGAGGCTTATCCCGCATGCTGGATTTCCGAAAGCTGGCCCAGCGGGTTAGGCAGTGGAAGCCAGACGTGATCTATCACCGGTTCGACCACTATTACTATTCTCTTCCAAGACTTCTTGGAAGATTTCCCTCGGTACTTGAGATCAACAGCAATGATCTGACGGAAATGAGGATGGACAAGGACCTGCGGTATCATTTTCACCGGTTAACCAGGGCTCTGGTGCTGAGAGCAGCATCGGGGAGTGTATTCGTAAGCAAGGAGCTGTCCGAAGTGCCGGAGTTCAGCCGCTATATGAAGCACAGCACAATCATTGGCAATGGAATCTGTCTGGACGATTTCCTGGTGAGTAAGAGCTTCAGCAGCAAGCCCCCGGAATCGCTCATCTCCGCACAGGTCGTTGCTGAAGGCCTGTCTACGAGGGCAGCCCAGTTCGGGGAGATCTCCGGCTTATCGGAGACTACTGGAAGCGCGGTTGGTCTGCTTGTTCAGGATGAACTCCGGCAGCCCGAAGGTCGTCAGGTTCGAGAACAGCCTCAGGACCCTATGCAGCTTCAGCAACTTCAGGACCCAGAGCAGTTTCATCACACTCATCAGTCCGAGCAATCTCAGCATATGCAGCAGCTTCATCATCCCGAGCAGTCTCCTCATCAGCTCGAACATTCTCAGCATATGCAACTTCAGGAGCCAGAGCATTCCCAGCAGCTGAAGGAGCTTCAGCGGTCTGGGGAGGTTCAAATGCCTCATCAGCTGCAGCAGTCTCATCGGTCTGACCAGCTTCAGAAGCTGGATGACGTTCCTATCCAGGGGCCCGCAGCGGCGGCTGTGCAGCTCGTCTTCATTGGCTCACCGGGTCAAGCCTGGCATGGTGTTGATGCGATAGCTGAATTAGCTAAGGCCAGGCCGCGGTGGACCTTCGATATCATCGGTGTGGATGCGGCTGAACTGCCGGGGCCTGTGCCCACGAACATGATCTTTCACGGAAGGCTCGCCCGAAAGGATTACCAGCCGCTGCTTGAACGATCGGACCTTGCGATCGGAACCCTTGCTCTCTACCGGAAGCAGATGAAGGAGGCTTCGCCGCTTAAGGTCAGGGAGTATCTGGCGAACGGGCTGCCTGTAATTACGGCCTATTCTGAGACAGACTTCCCGGAGCCGGTGTCGTTCATTCTCCAGCTGCCTAATAGTCCAGGCAATGTAAGGGACGGACTTGCACAGATCGATGCTTTTGCCAGCGCATGGCGAGGAAAGAAGGTTCCAAGGAGGATGATCAGCCATCTGGATACCCGGGTGAAGGAGTCGCAGCGGCTCAGTTACATGAAGATGATCAGGGAAAAAGGTGAGCGAACGTGAATGTGGAGCTCATTCTGATTCTCTTGCTGGTCGTAGTGATTCTGATCTTCGGTGTACAGTGCATTCTTCAGTTCGGGCTTAAGATTGATGCGGGTTATGTGCTCGGCTTCAGCATTTTTTTCGATGCGATCGGTTATTTCTACAAGCAGTATATTCCTATCAATTCCCTGATCCTCCTGGTCGGCGCACCTCTGCTCCTCGTTATTATTGCTCTATTCCAAAAGCCGTCGATTCTCAGGGATATGTTCAGCAATGGAGGCCTTTGGCTGTGGGCTTTGTTCTTCGGCTACTGCGTGGTGTCCTTTGCCTGGGCCTCCATGAACTCCAGCGGCTTGTCCAAGGAACTCCTATTGATTATAAGGGCCGTTATTCCCGGCTTGTACACCTATATCGTATACAAAAGATACGGTAAGCTCTCTTGGACCGTAGTTGCCATGTTCGGGCTTGCCTATGCGGCCACCCATCTCGTATTCGGCCAATATAACCCGGAATATCCCGGAAGATTAACGCTTCCCGGGGATAATCCGATCTTCAATGCCCGAATCTCACTAATTGCGGCCACGGTCGCGATCTGGGGGAGGAACATCCCTTGGCTGCTTCGGCTTGCTACGTTGGGAGCGGCCCTGACCTCTGCGTTCGCGACGCAGTCCAGGGGGCCCGTCGCTTCCTTTGTTGCTGCCAATTTGCTCATCTTAGCCTACTTTTTATACAAAAAGTATAAGAACGGGGAGTTCCGCAAGCTGAAGCGGTACACCGCTGTAATAGCAGGGGCAGCCCTGCTGGCCGCTGTCGCTGCCGGTCTATATTCGGATCAGCTGGGGCAAATGGTTGGGAGCAGCCGGTTCACGGTGCTGTTCAGCCAGAGTCAGCTGAAAGGGGACGATAACTTTCTCGGACGCATGGATTTGCAGATCAAGGCGTTTGAGTCTTTTCAAGAACATCCCTTCTTCGGTTCTGGGCTGGGAGGCAGCACCCCGCCTGTTCAGGATGAGTTCCCGCACAACGTCATTATTGAGATGGCCAATGAGCTTGGTGTTGCGGGGTTATTCATGTGGCTGGTGGCTTATTTATTCTCATTATGGTCGGCGCGGTTTCATCCGGTTCTGATGGTACTGCTGATTCAGTCTCTCGGGTGCGCCCTGCTCAGCGGTGACTTTGGCTACAACTACGAGTATATGCTCATGGCATTTGTGTCACTGGTATTCGTGCCGACAAGGCAGCGGGAGGGAGCAAGGCGAATTGAAGAGGGTTCTTTATCTTATTACAGGGTTTGATTATGCCGGTGCGGAGAGCCAGCTCGTTCATATCTGCAGATCGCTTAAGAGTAAAGGCTACCTGGTTCAGCTCATCAGTATGGTGCAGCCTGTGGCTTATCTAGATGAGCTGGATGAGATGGGCGTTGAGGTGCACTCGCTGAATATGCGAAAAGGAATTCCCGACCCCAGGGCGATATTCCGTCTGCGGAGATTCATTCGTTCATTCAAGCCTGACGTCATTCACAGCCATATGGTCCATGCCAATCTGCTGGCCAGGGTAACCCGCTTATTCGTGCCCATGAAGCTTCTGATCTGTACCGCTCACAGCATTAATGAGGGGGGGCGGCTGCGGAACCTGCTCTACCGGATTACAGATCCACTCTGTGATCTGATGACCAATGTCAGTCAGGAGGCCGTAGACCGTTATATCGAAATTAAGGCCGCTCCCCGCCACAAAATTATCTTCATGCCGAACGGCATCAATCTGGATCATTTCAGCAGGTCGGAGCAGGACCGTATGCTGCTGCGCCGTGAGATGAATCTGGAAGGCAAGTTCATCTGGCTGGCCTTGGGCCGTCTGGTCCCGGAGAAAGATTACGAGACGATGCTTCGTGCATTCGCTGGGGTGATTCGGGCCTATCCAGCAAGCCATCTCTTGATCGCCGGCATCGGTCCGGAACGTTCCCGGCTTGAAGAGCTGTGCCGGGCGCTTGAGCTGGAACAGTCCGTTCTGTTCCTTGGCATGCGTACAGATGTAACCCGCCTGATGAGTGCAGCGGATGGCTATTTGATGTCCTCCAAGTGGGAGGGCCTGCCGATGGTCCTGCTGGAAGCCTCTGCAAGCGGATTGCCGATTGTGGCCACGGATGTAGGCGGGAATAAGGAAGTGGTGCATGAAGGCGTGAACGGATATCTGGCTAAAGCGTCCGATCCAGACCAATTGGCCGAGTGTATGATCAGGGTTATGGCGAAGCCGGAAGAGATTCGATTTGAAATGGGCAGTGCCGGAAGGGAATATGTAGGCGGTAAATTTAATATAAATACGATTGTTGAACGATGGGAGAACGTATATGGGCAAGAGGCAAGCAAGTCATACAGTTCCTAGGAAAGCCGCTTATGTGGCCACGGTATATTCACATTTAGCTGCGTTCCACCTCCCTTTCATGGAGGACCTCCGGCGCGAGGGCTTTGAAGTGCATGCCTATGGGAGCCCTGACCATAGACGGGAGAAGGTCAGAAGTGAGGGATTTGAATGCAGGGACATTTCTTTTAGCCGCAGTCCTCTATCTTGGGGCAATGTGAAGGCTCTGTTTCAGATGACCAGGCGGCTTCGCCGAGAGAGATACGATCTCATCCATGTACATACCCCGAATGCCAGCCTGATTACCCGGCTTGCGGCATTCCTGTCAGGCAGCCGGGGCGTAGTATACACAGCGCACGGGTTTCATTTCCATACTGGGGCATCCCGGATCGCCTGGCTGATCTATTACCCGCTGGAGCGGTTCATGTCCAGATTCACGGATGCCCTGATTACGATCAACCGGGAGGATTATGAGCGGGCCAGCGACTTTCCCGTGAGGGGTCAGCTTATCTATCTGCCTGGTGTAGGTGTGGATGTCAGCGGGTTAAGTCCCAAGGCGAATGTAAGTGCGGAGGAGCTAAAGCGTGAGCTTGGGATCAGGAACCCTGCGCTGGTTGTACTCTGTATCGCCGAACTGAACCGGAACAAGAATCAGCAGCAGCTTATTCATGCGGTACATAGGCTCACACAGCGGGAGGTGCCCGTAGCTCTGCTGCTTGCGGGTGTGGGGACTGAGGAAGCCAGCTGCATCAAGCTGTGTCAGCAGCTTGGGCTAGAGGATCAGGTGAAGTTCCTCGGATATCGTCAGGATATTCAGGAGCTGATGCAGGCGGCTGATGTGCTTGCTTTGGTGTCGAGGCGGGAGGGTCTTCCCAAAGTGCTGCTGGAAGGACTTGCAGCCGGGAAGCCGATCCTCGCTACGGATGTGCGCGGCAGCCGAGACCTTGTCATTCATGGGGATAACGGATATGTAATTCCGGTTGATGATACCTGGGCGGCCGCCGCAGCATTACAAGAGCTGTATCTGGACCCGCAGCTCCGATGGCAAATGGGGGAGCGCAGCGCGAAGATGGCTTCCCGATATGACTTGAAGCTAATCCGCTCCATGATGAGAGAAGTGTATGACGACCTTCTTGCTGAAGATAGATCTAGGGAGAGAGGAGCTGCCCGTTTCAGATGATCAGGCTGTTTCGGTTCAAGAGCATGAAGGTGTTTATTCTGATGTTGGACTGCTTATTTGTCTATGCCAGCTACTTATTGGCTTACAAGCTCATATTTCGCGGAGACATTCCTCAGCCGGAATGGAGCTCCTTTCTAGATTATGCCCCTTGGCTTGGTCTGTTCACAGTGGTGCCTTACTATATGTTCTATTTGTACGATTTCGCAGGGCGTCAGAAGCCCGGAACCTATCTATATAATTTGGTGCTTGCTCATCTAGTATTTGTTGTGGAGCTCATCGTACTAAATTATTGGCTGAAGACTTTCAGCTTACCCCGCAGCGTAGTTATTGTTGCTTTCTTCACTCAACTTCTCCTTACCTTCGGCCTGCGTCTGCTCATCTTCTATATTCAATCCCGGGGAATTGGGCGCAAGAGGGCCATGGCTCTGGTAAGCCGGGAGCATGCGGACCTCAGAGGTCTGGAGCAAATGCTCAGTAAAGGGAGTGCCTGGCTGGATATTCAGTATGTCATTGCCATGCGGCAGGGTGAAGACGTGCCGCTTAGGAGCATATGGGAGGATATTGACGTAGTCCTTCTAGCTCACGATCTTCCTGCGGACACCAAGTCATCCCTGATCCGCGCTGCAGGAGCTAGGCAGATTGAGGTGCTGCTGATTCCAGACTTCTATGAGCTGTCGCTCGTTAATGCCGAACCCCAGCAGCTCGATGATCTGATGGTCTACTCCATCATGCCGCCGCACCTGACGCTGATCGAGCGCGCCATGAAGCGGTCGATCGACCTCTTCATCTCTTCTCTGCTGCTGCTGGCCGCCTCGCCGGTCATGCTGCTCATGTTCATTCTCATTCCGATGACCTCGAAGGGCAAAGCGCTGTTCGTCCAGGAACGGATAGGGCTTCATGAGAGGCCTTTCCATCTTCTCAAGTTTCGGAGCATGATCGACAATGCGGAGCAGAGTACAGGACCGGTTCTCGCCGGAGACCTTGATGCAAGAATTACGAGACTTGGCCAGTTCATCCGGGCCACTCGGATTGATGAGCTTCCCCAGCTGATCAACGTCCTGAAAGGGGATATGAGTCTGGTTGGCCCCCGTCCCGAACGCGCCTTCTTCATCTCGTCCTTCAAATCGGAGCTACCGCATTATACCTACCGGCTTATGGTCAAGCCGGGTCTGACAGGTCTTGCTCAGGTGAAGGCGAACTATACGACCTCTCCCGGGGATAAGCTGCGCTACGATCTGCTGTATATCAAGAATTATTCCCCGCTGCTCGACTTACGCATTCTGTTCCAGACCATTATGGTGGTGCTGAAGCGAGAGCAATCCCGGGGCATTAGAACGGAGACGAAGTCTGCCGCGGGACTTGGCCTGGAGAAGATTCTGAACACTACAGCCTCTGAGCTGCCGGCCCCATCGAAACAGCTGCATGGTTAAGGTGAGGGCTCCCGTGGATGGGGTGACAGGCTGAACAGGCTGAACAAGAAGAACCAGCAAAACCAGCAAAACCAGCAAAACCAGCAAAACCAGCAAAACCAGCAAAACCAGCTTACCCCGTCTTGGAACCAATTAAGGCCGAATAGGCTTGCTTGCGGTTCTTGAATACCGCTTGTATTAGGAAGAAGGAGGTAAGGGCGGAAGATGAGAAAACGCAGAGTATATATGCTGATAGCCGGGCTCCTGCTCTGCACAGCCCTGGGGGGTTATGCCTTCTACTGGTCCCTTCAGCCCGCACATCATTTCCGTCATTCGGAGATTCCCGTACTGGCTGCCCCAGATTCGGATGCAGGAGTGGGCAGCCGGAGTGCGGCAGCTGCCGGTACCGGATCGCAGGCAGCTGCTGCCTCCCCGGAGCACTCTGAGATGAATGCGGAGGATAAGCCGGGCCTGGAACATACGAATCTTAATATTCTGATCCTGGGCATTGATGCCAGGGGAAGTGAGGATTCCCGGACGGATGTAATGATGCTGGCGAAGGTTAACATTGATGAGGGCAAAGTCAGTCTCGTCTCTATTCCGCGGGACACCCGGGTTAAGCTGCCGGGAGTGGGATACACGAAGATTAACCATGCCCATCTGCTCGGAGAGCTTCACGGCGGCAATCATGAGGGAACAAAGGCCTCGCTTCAGGCTGTCAGCAATTTGTGCGGCTGTTCGATCAATTATTATGTGAAGACCAATTTCATCGGATTCGAGCATTTCATTGATACCCTGGGGGGACTCGATATTACGCTCCCCGCTCCCGTGAAGCTGACCTACGCACACCTGACGCTGCCTGGGGGCGAGCAGCGGCTTAATGGGGATCTGACACTTAAGCTTGTACAGGAGCGCCATTCGCTTGCGGAAGGTGACCAGGGGCGTCAGCAGAATCAGGCTCTTGTGCTGAAGAGCGTCCTGCGAACGCTGCTGCAGCCGGCGAATCTTGCGAATCTTCCGGCTCTCATCAAGCAGGTGAGAGAGGACATAGTGGATACGAATCTGAATGACAGCGATATATTGAGCTTGTCCCTGCTGGCCAAGGATATGAAGGCAGAGAATATGAAATACTATCAAATTCCGGGACACAGCGATAAGCTTTATGATCCTCTGGTCAAAAAAGACCTCTATTACTGGATTCCTGATTTAACGCAAATGAAAGAAATATACAGTATGAAATAGAAGTCATATTTTCATTGCTGTATTCATACATTGAATCGACTCACATGGAAGAGAGAGCTGCAAGTTTCGCTCATTCCATGTTCATGTACCTATAAGAATGGGAGAGTAGATTCAATGAAGATCGCAGTAACAGGTGGAGCCGGGTTTATCGGAAAGCATACGGTTGAGAAATTGCTGGAACAGAACCATCAGGTCATGGTTATCGATTATTTGGAGGACGGGACGAAGTCATACTTCGACGAGAGAGTTACCTTGTATGAGACGGATATCGGCTCGGGGAAGCTCTCGCAGATCTTCAGCACGGAGCGGCCGGATGCCGTTATTCACCTGGCTGGTCAGATCAGCGTGCAGCGCTCCCTGCACAATCCATACCTGGATGCACAGCATAATATTCTGGGTACAGTCAATCTGCTGAAGCAGTGCGTGGATTATCACGTCCGCAAAATTGTCTTTTCTTCCTCAGCAGCAGTATACGGCAATCCCCTCTATCTCCCCATTGACGAGAGTCATGAAGTAGATCCCCTCTCCTTCTATGGACTCTCCAAGCTCGCCACGGAGAAGTATATTGAGTCTTTTTCCCGGCAGTACGGGCTCGATTATGCCATTCTAAGATATGCCAACGTGTATGGCCCCGGACAGACGGTGAAGGGAGAAGGGGCGGTAGTCGCTTCCTTTGTGGACCGGATGCTGGAGGGTGAGCGTCCTACCATCTACGGAGACGGGGAGCATTCCAGAGACTTCATCTTTGTAAAAGATGTGGCTGCAGCCAATGTAGCCGCCCTTTGGCGTGGATCCAGACAAGTGATGAATATCAGCAGCGGGAAGCCGCTGACGATTCATGAATTGTTCGAGATCCTGCGGGATCTAAGCGACCTACATATAGTTCCGGACTATCAGGCGGCCAGAGAGGGAGATATTGTTCACAGCCTGCTGAATAATGATAAAGCAAGAATGCTGCTGAATTGGGAACCCGTTCATACCATCGTGGACGGACTGCAGATGACCTTGAATGAATACTCGCTTCACAAAGCGGCGGTACGCTAGCACAATTAGTCTAAATAGTTCATATATTTGGAATGAATTAAAGATCAATCACGCAGTCTTAAATTCAATCCATATAGACGTTTTTCTTCTCGGGTAGAATGTGCTATGATAGTTGGGACTGCGTGTATAAGTTAGTGATTTTTTCGAGGCTAACCCTAATGCTCGTTGTTTCTTAGATTGACGGATTGAGTCTCATTAACAGTTTAACCGTGTGTGAACTTTATATTGTCAGGTAAATGAATGAATCTATCTTAGGATAAAAGTCAATTTCATGGCCTAACCTCTCTATGAACAGGGATGTTAGGCCTTTTTATGTTTGCTAAGGGAGGGATAGAATGACTCGCTGCAGCTTATAAGCAGGAAGCCTGGAACATAGCATAGGCCTGGCTGACCACCGCTGAGGCGAGTCAGTTGTTAATGGATCAATTACAATCTCAGCAGCTTTGTCAACTAATCGCAAGTTTTACAGGAAAAGTATTCAGAGAGCACTTTGGCAAAGGACCCGAATCCGTTGTCGTCTCGATCAGCCATAAGTTCACCACGATTTACTTGAGAAACTTCCTGATCAATTCTGAGCGTGTATTGCTGGAACAGAATCATGAACCCATTATCCGTCAAATGAGAGACCAAATCATGCAGCGGGTTATACCCGAGATTACAAGTTATCTTAAGCTTATACTCAGCATAGAGCCTGAGAAGCTTTATTATGATTGGGAATTTGGCAGCAAGAACGGGATGCTGATTGCCATCTTCCCTGAAGTCATAGGTGTAAATGAACCGCAGCCCAAGGAGTACCCTGGGAAATTAGAGACCGAACGTGAAATGGTACGGATCAGCGGACGTGTGCAGAAGGAGCCGCTTGAAATTTCTTCCTATGAGATTAATCCGAGAACTCTGCTTGTCCTTCGCAGAGGTGTCCTCGGTGAGCTGGAGAAGGAACTGATCCGGCTGGAATGTGGAGAGATACTGAGAGATGTGAAAAGACGGCTCGAGAAGGGTTACATAACAGGCAGCAGTCAGATCAGCAGTACCCTAGGCCGGACCATCGCCGATTGCTTCATGGATTGGGATGAGGAGCTGGATCAAAGCATTACCGTTATCATTACAAATCCGCCGCGCTAAGGCTAAAGCGCGGTATTTTTTTGTTTAGTCGCATTGGTGGTTTCACTCGTGCCCTACGTGTTGCTCTATCTGTTATCCCACTTGTTATTTATGACAAATCAGGCGTTTCTCTGTAACGATATTGTGATCCATTTCCGAATTCGTACATATATAATTAAAGAAAACACCGATCAGGCGTTTGAAAGGCGTTAAATTGGTTATTGAATGGTATACCAAATAAGAAACAGGCAGGGATGCATGGTGAAGAGAACAGCAGCGTTAATACTTACTTTATTCAGCTTAGCCGCATTTACCGTATTTAGTACGTCCGGTGTAGCTTCAGCAACAGGAGCAGTGACTAAGAGTGCAGTCAAGACGCAGACGAGGACCGTATATATTAAGCAAATGAAGAGTGTGGATGGCAAGGTGCGTATTACCGTGGACCCGATCGGCTGGTATATGGGTAAGGACGCAGATCTTAAGTTCAAGGAGCGCGAGCCCAAGGCGTATAAGGAGATTGGGGGAGCACCGGACGGTTATTACATTACCAATGACAGCAAGCGCACGGTCAGCTACCCGGTAGCGGCGAGCGCGAAGGTCATGATGCAGATTTATGACCGTACGGGTAAGGTGGAAGACATTGATCTCAAATGGAATGAGCATGTATCGCTGAAGAAATTCCAGTCTATCTACCGCAATACCAAGCTGATGGACGTACGGGAGTTTCCTTATCACATTACGATTAAGAACGGCCAAGTGATCAAGATCGTTCAGCAGTTTGTTCCTTAAGAGAGCGAATATAAGATGAACAAGAATCGGGGCTGTCCCATAAGTCATCAAAAGATGACGATGGGATAGCCCCTTGTTGTAATCTAGGTAAACGAGGCGCTGCGCATTCGAATGTTCTTAAGAGCCGCTGTTGTTCGGGGATTCCTTGAACAGAAACTTGCTAATGTGGGAGCCTCCCCTCACAAAGGCGGCCGCTGGCGCTTCTCCAGAATCATTCGACCTGCTCCGTTTTGGTTTAACCTTCAAGTTCTAAGCTAAAAGAATATTGGATAGCTATCCTTGCCCATGGATATGCAAGATGACACCCGGAAATCTTAAACTCTCCTCATCAATGAAGCCATTAATCGCTTAAGCATGAACACCATCATGAAAGCTTATGCGGCTGTGCTCCCGGATAGCTACCATCCCAAAATGCTGGTGAAAGTCATTCTTTATGAGCAGCCCAGCATAACTACTTGTACGCCCATATATTCACTAGGCATAACTATTTAACTCCATCAGGTTCTCTCCGCCATAGCGTGTGGACAGGACCAGCCTTGCCATAGACAGGGTCTGTATCTGGAATCGGCACCTGCGGGATTTCGGCCAGAGCCTCCTGCCTATCCCCCTGTGTTCCTCTGCGTGTGTTATAATCCATGCCGCCTGGATAAGCTCCGACAATCTGAAAGCCCGGGCTTGCGGATAACTTCTTGTGCCCGGTTCCGGCCGGAAGAAGGGCGACATCTCCAGTATTCAGCTGAAGCTGCCGCCCCTGTTCGCCGCCCAGCTGAATCAGGACATTACCGCGGATAACCCCAAGCACTTCGTGGCAGTTGCTGTGGTAATGATGGTAATCGAACACGCCATTTGTCCAGCTGTTCAGCCAGCCATGGGAATTGAAGATGGCCTCGGTCTCCTGGGGGTTACTTCTAAGTACTCCGGGATACACAAGGACAGGCAGTTCTGGATTATTG
>RCUK01000393.1_pt1 | contig 41493 bp, 36 predicted proteins | sample 2166381 | NCBI WGS metagenome assembly RCUK01 (sample SAMN09932809, study PRJNA488358) | compost metagenome | isolation source: compost soil in an enriched community | place: Germany: Experimental Botanical Garden | reverse complement strand
ACTCCACTGTCATGTTGAATGAGAGAATCAAGCTTTAAACCATGTTTTGACTAATAAAAGTTAATTTTTAAGGAAGTAATATCCTTGGGAAATTACTTCCGAAGAGAGGATGTTTACTAGTGGGCATTATTGTTCAAGAGCACACCGGGCTGTTTCATCTGCAGTCGCCCGGCATGAGTTATATGATTCAGATCGTGGACGGATATCCCGTGCACGTATACTGGGGAGGCCGGCTGAAGCATCGGGAATCTATGGACGATCTGCTGATGCATACTCCGGCGAACGCTGGACTCGATCGGCTGCCTCAAGAATATCCGCAGTATGGAAGCGGAGACTTCCGTAATCCGGCGTACCAAGCGGAACTTGAGGATGGAACCCGTGTTACGGAGCTAAAGTATGACGGATACCGGATCATTAAGGGAAAGCCAATCTTAACCGGGCTTCCGGCTGTATATACTGAGGATGACGCCGAAGCGGAGACGCTGGAATTGGAATTGAAGGATGACTATTCAGGCCTCAAGGTCGTTCTTAGCTACACGATCTTTGCGAACCGAAATGTGGTCACTCGTTCGGCTCATTTGAGTAATGCGGGGGACAAGAACCTTCGGCTTCGCCGGGCTCTAAGCGCCAGTGTCGATTTCTCGGGCAAGAGTGATCTGGAGATGATGTACCTGTCGGGAGCATGGGCTCGGGAAGCGAACATTATCCGTAAGCCGATTCATCAGGGCGAAACCCGGATCGATAGCAAAAGAGGCATGAGCAGCCATCAATTCAATCCTTTCGCGGCATTGGTCACGCCGGAGACTACGGAATACTATGGAGAGGCATACGGCTTCAGCCTCGTGTACAGCGGCAGCTTTGAAGCTGGGGCGGAAGTAGATTCTTTTGGTTCTACGCGGGTAAGTATCGGCTTGAACTCCTTCGACTTTGCTTGGCTGCTCAGCCCGGGAGAGAGCTTTCAGACGCCGGAGGCCGTTATGGTCTACTCTGGTCAGGGACTCGGGGACATGTCGCGGACGTATCACCGCTTGTATCGGACCCGGCTGTGCCGGGGGAAATACCGGGACGAAGAACGGCCTATCCTGGTCAATAACTGGGAAGCCACTTATTTTGACTTTAATGCGGACAAGCTGGTATCCATTGCGGAAGAGGGCGCTAGGCTCGGCATCGAGCTGTTTGTCCTGGATGACGGCTGGTTCGGGAAACGGGACTCCGACAATTCCTCCCTTGGCGATTGGTACGAGGATCGCCGGAAGCTGCCGGGCGGGCTTGCGGATGTCGCGGAGCGCGTCAACCAGCAGGGTTTGAAGTTCGGTCTCTGGTTCGAGCCCGAGATGATCTCACCGGACAGCGAGCTGTACCGGAAGCATCCGGACTGGTGCCTTCACGTTCCGGGCAGAAGACGCAGTGAGGCCAGATGGCAGCTGGTGCTCGATTACACCCGCCAGGAAGTGCGCGATTATATCTTTGACTCGCTTTCCGCCATCTTCACGACTGTGCCAGTTTCTTACGTGAAATGGGACATGAACCGCGCACTGACGGAGATCGGTTCTGCTGCTCTGCCGCCAGAACGCCAAGCAGAGACTGCCCATCGTTATGTTCTTGGATTGTATGAGCTGCTGGAGCGTATCACTAGCGCATTCCCGCATATTCTGTTCGAGAGCTGCTCCAGCGGCGGCGGGCGCTTTGATCCCGGCATGCTGTACTATATGCCTCAGACCTGGACCAGCGATAACACCGATGCAGTGGAACGGCTGAAGATTCAATACGGCACGAGCCTGGTGTATCCGGTTAGCGCCATCGGGGCGCATGTGTCAGCCGTTCCGAACCATCAGGTTGGGCGGGTCACCCCCCTTGAATTCCGGGGAGATGTCGCCATGTCCGGAAATTTCGGATATGAGCTGGATCTGACGAAATTTACCGATGAGGAGAAAGAGATAGTTAAGCGCCAAGTCGCAGCCTATAAGGAGATTCGCGGTTTGGTTCAGAAGGGGGACTTGTATCGGCTTAAGAGTCCGTTTGAGGGGAACGAGTCGGCCTGGATGATCGTGTCGGAAAACCAAGAGGAGGCTATCGTCTACTACTTCCAAGTGATGGCCGTGCCGAACGCACCTAAGCGAAGCCTACGTCTAGACGGACTTAATCCGGAACTTGAATACGAGGTAGAGCCGGGAAATAAAGGAGAAAAGTCTATCCATGGAGGAGACAGGCTCATGCAGTTAGGTCTGCCCCTTGCCTACGAGCAGAAAGACTATGAAAGCGGATGGTTCAGACTCTGGGCAGTAACACCCTAAAGTGCCTGACGTATAGTCTAGGAACAGGCAGTACCTGAACAACCAATCGATTAAATTATGCCCCTTTTTGAATAAAAAGGGGCATTTTGCGTTAGAAGGCTTACTGGTAGGGAGGGTCAACTATGTTTTTTATCCGAATGATGAATGACATGAAAATGAAGAAGAAGCTTGCGTTCACGTTCATTTCAGTAGCCGTTCTTCCCTTGCTGCTGTGCGGCTTGTTTCTAATTGGGAAGCTTCGGGAGATTGTCATTAAGGACGCTTTTAATCAAGTCTCCACCAATGTGGGGCGTGTCCAGAAGCGTACAGAAGAACTGATTAACGTGCCGCTGGATATTTCATACCGGCTAACCAATGACAACCGGATGAAGAGGGCCTCGAAGAGTGACGGCCCATACTCAACCGTTGCTTCGAACCTGCGAGCACCAAGTTTTACGGAGAAAGGATTGAAGAATGGCAAGGACTTATTATGTGGTAACTGCGAGGAACAGCTTGGGGGTCAGCCCGAATTCGGCACAGGTTAAAGCCAACCCCTCTAAGGGGCGTGGTCAGTAAGCTGGTAATACAGTCCAAGGCAAGCCATATGTGAATTTCTGTTATAAGTAAAATTGAACCGCTCTTCCTACGGGAAGAGCGGCTCTTAGAGCTTGGGCTTATAAATGTCTAATATATTAAGAATAATGCATAAGGCTCAATCAATCGCATTTACAGTGACGATTCCCAGCCCGCGGCTAATGAACGTTTATCCCGATCCGTTCATCTGCTCGCTGTGTAGGGAAGGTGATGGTGACCGATGTGCCGACGTTGACTGTGCTGGTAACCGAGAAGGTGCCGCCGTGGCTTTGGATAATGCGTCGGCTGACCATAAGCCCGAGTCCGGTTCCTTTTTCCTTCGTAGTATAAAACGGCTCGCCGAGCCGGGCCAGCCGATCCTTCGAGATCCCGCACCCCTTATCGCGAATCACGATCTCGATTGCCGTAGGGTCTAATCTGCGGACGCTGACTTCAATCATGCCTCCACTTGCGGACGCTTCGAGCGCATTTTTAATAAAATTGATCATCACTTGCTTGATTTGATTCTCGTCACACACGAGCAGTGGTAGTTCGTCATCAGTCAAAACTTTGACCTCGATGCTGTTCAAAATCGCCTGCGTACTGAGTAGAGTGACGGTTTGCTGGATTAATTGCCCGATATCCTTGGGCGTACGCTTCGAAATCTGCGGTTTAGCAAGCACAAGCAGTTCGGATAAAATATCTTCGATCCGGTTCATTTCTTCCGAAATAATCTGGAGATACTCCTGCTTGGTCGGCTGTCCGGACCTCATGAGCTGCAAAAATCCTTTGATCGCGGCGAGCGGATTGCGGATTTCATGTGCGATCCCGGCAGCAAGCTGGCCCGAGACGGACAACTTCTCCGAGTTGATCAGCAGATCCTGCGTCCTCTTCCGCTCTGTGATATCACGTATGACCGTGTAAATGGCAGCCTCCCCTTTAAAAACAGTCGGCATCGATTTCGATTCGACATGGATGATTGACCCGTCCGCACGAATCAGCTTATGCTCAATCAACTCAACGGTTTGGCCGCCGGCCACCTCAAGCAGCCTCGCTTCGATCAAATCCCGATACTTCGGGGCGATGTATTGGATAAATGGTTGTTGCATGACCTCAGACTTATCGTTGCAGCCGATCAGTGCTGTACCGGCTTCATTAATAAACAGCCATTGCTGCCCGCGGGTTATGATAACCATATCCGGGGAGTCTTCGACAATTCGCCGGTATCCTTCTTCTGCGGCAAGCCGCTCCGTAATATCGCGGGCGATCGCCAGAAATTGAACGATTTCCCCCTGCTCATCGCAGATCGCTCGTATTTTGTTCTCCATATACACGATATGGCCGTCTTTGTGCAAGTTCGGGGCGGTTACGAGCACCTCAAGCGAGTCTTGGAAAGGTGAAGAACTCTCAAATTCCCGTACTTCGTTCTGCTCCCATTGATTGCCGCCGTAAAGACCGATCACTTCTTCCGGCTTGTACCCAAGCACTCTCGTAATCGCAGGCGATGTGTATTGGACGATTCCGTACTTGTCGGTAATTGTAATAATATCTTGCGAGTTCTCCGAAATCAGGTGATACAAATTTTCTGCCTGCTCCAGCCTTTCGCTCTTCAACTTTTCGTTCGTAACGTCCTTCACGATACAGAACAACGATTCAATCTTGCCGCCGCACGTAATCGGAACAGATGTGACATTAACGTACAACGTACGTTCGTCTTTGTGAAGATAAGACATTTCGAAGTTAAGGGGCTCCCCTCGTAATGCCGATTCAAACTGCTGTTTATTTGAAGTTAAGTTGTGCACCTGGATCGCGTAAGGATTCGAGAGAAGTTCGTCCGCCGTATATCCAGTTAATTTCTCGCATGCCGGACTGATATAGACGAGCCCGTCCGATTCAGAATATAAGAAGACGAGTTCGGGATGGTTCTCCAAGATCGAATGGAATCGTTCTTCATATTCCCGCAACTGCTGCTCCAGCCGTTTTTGTTCTGAAATTTCGTGCATCTCAACGAGAAAATGCTGCATAACGCTGTCCGCAATCGTAATATGCAGCTGCATCCATACCATTCGGCCGTCTTTGCGTACGAACGTCTGCTCCAGATGCTGCGCCTGCCGTCCGTCTTGTTGGGTATGCGCAAGCAGCTCGCTGGTTGCGGCCGCTTCTCCGAATCGCATAATCTCATGAAAAGACAGCCGCTGCAGTTCATGCTCCGCATAACCGAGCATCCGGCAAAACGATTCGTTAACCATTAAAAATGCACCCTCGTTGGAAACGACCGCCAAACCGGTCCCGGCATGTCGGAACCAATGGTCGAACAGGATATCTTTCTGTATCTTTTGGTCTACGGACATGACGTTCGTGCCCCTCCTCACTTAAGCTTCAGCTTGAGGCCATCGGCACTTCGGAACGGTTATCGTCGATTCTCTGGCAGCTAAGCGATGTGGGATCACGATGCGCTGCAGCCCAACTGAATATAAGCCGAGATCGACTGAACAGAGGGGAGACGTAAGTTCCGAAGGACGATGTTATTAAATCTGATTACGGCAAAATCGCGCGGAATACGGCAGCCGCGCTCGGCCATTCGACTCATGACATAGAGAGCGCTACCATACCAACAATCGCCATCAGCGCCGTCGGCGCTCGGGCAAGTTCAATAAGAAATGAAATGGCGCGCGGCGTCGTATGCCGGCGACAACTGTAAATGTAAATCGACATAAGATGGATTAGGGCGAATTCTGGATTAAAGAGTTCTATTGAAGTAAAGTAACAAAGCTGCAAATTGGTGCAAACGATTGCTCAAAGCTGCCGAACGAATCGAAAGGGGAAATTACATGGATTTTTTTCATAGTATCCCATTTCAAAAAAATAGGCAATCTTTACAATTTTCGGGAGTGGAGGCATCTGCCGATTTCCATTGAGGAACAAATCCTTGTTGGCCAAATCAGAATGGACAAGCTTGTTCAATTAGAGTTATTATCTAAATTTAAAACCAGGCACTTCTCCTATTCAAGGGAAGTGCCTGTTTATTTGCAGTAACCCAGCTATTTCGCATTCTTATCCGGCTGATGAATCCCGAACGTATTTCCTTCGGGATCTACATAATAGCCCTGCCATGCCATACCAGGCAGAGCGTACTTAGGCAGAGCCAGCTTGCCTCCATGCTCGAGAATCTTGGCCTCCGTGGAGTCGTAATCCTCCACACCGATTGTGCAGGCATAGCCATTCAAAGCCTGGCCGGGCTGCGGGGATGCGCCTTGACGCTGCATGAGAGCTCCGTTAATCCCAAGCTCGGCGGCCTCGCCGGTCACGGCTCCGAAGTAGGACATTCCCGCATATTCGCTCCAATCCTCAAAGGTCCATCCAAATACCTCTCCGTAAAACTTTTTGGCACGCTCCATGTCATCTACATGAATCTCGAAATGAACTACTTTGCCCATGATTTCCCTCCTTGGGATATTTTGTGAGTCATATCATTCTTCTGCCTGTAATGCGCGATTCCTCTCTGGTATTCTACTTTTCAAAAAAAAATAATGGGAATGAGAGAATGATCAACAATCACCATCCGTATTACTTATTCAGTACGATCGACACATCACCTTCAGCGGCCTTCCACTCCACAGCAGCTCCGAGAGCCTGTGATAGAAATCTCAGCGGTACGTAGGTCTTGCCATCCACATAGGTTGGTGCTGTGCTCATCACCGCAGTCTTTCCATCCAGGATTACTGTCTTGCTGTACACCGTCAGCTGAATGGTTCGCTCTCCCCGTGAAGCATTGATTTGGCCATTGTTGTAGTCCACCTTGGCGCCGAAAGCCTCAAATAGCTCCCTCATCGGTACAAGTAGCGATCCGTCACGCAGTATCGGTGCGGATGTGAGCGGTAGGTTGGCACCGTTCCAGGTGACAGTCAGCTCATGCTGCACAGGCAGCAGCTTGGGGGTTATCTTCACAGCACCCGGAACGCTAGCTCCGCGTTTGGCTGGCTCGTTGCCGTGCCAATACCAGACCGTTCCACTCCTGTCCAGCGCAGGCCCGGTTTCATCTCCCTCAGCCGTAAAGTCAATGTCCACAATTCCGCTAAGTGCGTGTCCTTCGCCGGCAGCGGGACTGGCGGCAAAAGTAGAATTAGCAAATGAACCTAGTAATACTAGGCTCAGTATTAAAGTTAGGAATTTTTCAAGATAATAGAACCTCCTTAGTATTCGTATTGCTATAGACAGTTAAATTATGTAGAAGTTTCGAGACACAACAAAATTAGACACAAGAAATTACTTGCGGAGAAGTGTATCGCAGGGGAAGAGACATGTTAAAATTCTAAATGCAGTTAATTATAACCCTGATATTTCTAGACACTAATTGATGTAGATCTCGTTATTATGAAAAAGAGAGTTTGCGGGAAGGCTGGAACTTCATGAAAGTCATTGTAATCGGAGCTGGAATTGCCGGCGCATCTACGGCATACCATCTGGCTAAGCTGGGAGCAGATGTCCTTATTATTGACCGGCAGGATAAAGGACAGGCTACGGATGCGGCGGCAGGTATTATTTGTCCATGGCTGTCGCAGAGGCGCAATAAGGCTTGGTACCAACTGGCGAAGGCCGGTGCGCGTTATTACCCGGCTCTAATTGAAGAGCTTGAACGAGAAGGGGAGACCGAGACTGGCTATGCCAAGGTCGGCGCTCTTAATATACATATGGACCCGGAAAGAATCGGCAAAATGGAAGAACGTGCATACCAGCGCCTGGAAGACGCTCCGGAGATCGGTGAGATTACCTGGCTGGATGAGCATGCAACCCGCGAGCGGTTCCCCTTGCTCGTGGAAGGGTACGTTTCCCTTCATATTAGCGGGGCCGCCCGGGTGGACGGGCGTGCGCTGCGTGATGCTTTGCTCCGAGCTGCTGTGAGGAATGGGGCTGAACTAATACACGGAGACGCTAAGATTGAATTTCAAGCGGGCCGTGTGACGGGCATAACATGCGGGGCAGCCAGCTACCCGGCCGATAGGGTTATCGTGTGTGCGGGAGCTTGGGCGGGGCAGGTGCTAAAGCCGCTGGGTGTTGATTTTCAGGTGAGGTATCAGAAAGCGCAGATTATGCATCTGCAGCTTCCTGATGAGAAGCTGAATACGGGTGAATGGCCGGTCGTGATGCCGCCTTCGGATCAATATCTGCTTGCCTTTGAGCAGCAGAGGATTGTGGTGGGAGCCACGCATGAGAATGACATTGAAGGCTACGATACGAGGATCACGCCAGGCGGAATGCATGAAATTATAAGCAAATGCCTTACCTGGGCACCAGGTCTGGCAGACAGCACTTTTCAGGAGGTAAGGGTGGGATTTCGACCATTTACAGCCGATTTTCTTCCGGTTATTGGAGCGGTTCCAGGCTGGGAGGGCCTTCTAGCGGTAAACGGTCTCGGCGCCTCTGGTTTGACGATGGGCCCTTTTATCGGAAGCCAAGTGGCCAAGTTAGCGCTAGGCATGGAGCCGGATATTGATCTAGCGGATTATGATGTGAGCAAGGCGATTCAGAATAACACAGAGCAGTGAATAATCGGACAATATTCGGACAACTGCCCCTATAAAGAGAACCCGGCCGAGTGAGGCCGGGTTCTCTTCTGCTACAAGAGGAACGTAAGTGCCCGCCTTGATGAGGTTATAGAGGCCCTGAGAAAGGTTAACAAAAACAGCTTGGTGTGCCAGGGGCAGGAGGTTCCTCGGTTTTTTCCTGACGGCCCGAAAGATCCTCATCAAAGGCAAGCAATGAATGAGTGGCGTGGCTCAGAACTGCCCCGGCCCGGGTCGAGGTCGCGACCAGCACAGCTTCAAACATCTCTTCACGTGTCCCGCCAAGCGATTTGAATTTTTGGGTGTGTACATCAATACAATAGGGGCAGCCTGTCACGTGAGCAACGGCCAGTGCAATGAGTTCTTTAGTCTTTAACGGAATGGTATGGAGTTCATGATATACTTCCTTCTCGAATGCCAAGAAGGACTCAGCGGCCTGTGGAGCAAGCCGGATGAGCTCGGGCACCTTCTTGAGGTTAGAGCTGTCGTAATAATTCCTACTTTGATCACCTGGGTTCTTCATACAAGTTCACCTCAATCTTGAATTTGTATTTAGCTTAGCAGTCTCCCAGCACATCAACCGTGACAAAGTCACAATGAGCCGTTATGTATGAGCTCAAGCAATAGATTGCGGTCCATAATTTGTATACAGCCTCTGCGGGTTACAATGATTTTCTTACGGGCAAGGTCTTTCAGGGAACGGCTGATCACCTCTCTAGCTGTTCCGAGTTCAATAGCTAATTGTTCGTGGGTTATCTGAAGAGTCGCATGGTTGTCAGTGTCCATCTGCTTCAGCAAGAATTCCGCGATGCGGTACGGGATCGATTGGAAAGCAATGTTCTCCACGAGCTGAGTGACGGATGTGATTCTTTCGATGATTTGCTGGAAGATATGCTGCTTGAGCGGCATATATAAGTCCATCCATTTCCTGAACAAGGGGATTGGGATTAATAGTACCTCGGTGTCAACTTCAATAGAAGCCGAGGCCTCGTAAGGTGTCTCTCCTAAAATACTGGCCATCATTAGAACGCAAGTTTGCCCATTTTGCACACGGTAAAGAGTAATTTCTCTTCCTTGCGGGGTGATTTTATAGATACGGACCGTTCCTTGCAGAATGAACATGGCATGCTGCAGGACACGGCCTTCCCGGATGAAATGCGGAGTAGCAGGATTAACCGTCCGGATCTCGGCCTCTGCCCAATCCTCTTCAGGGATCAGGGACAAACTGGGGAGCAGAAGGGAGATTCGCTTAATATCGGCCCTGAGCAACTTTACAGCCTCCTTGTATAAGTTCTAGGATAATTTCGAATTGAGTTAGAGTTCATCCGCAATACCTAACAAGGCTATACCAAGGATGACGACCATAACCATGGCATATTGCTTCTTGTTCAGCCGTTCCCCCAGAAATAATCGGGACAGGATGACCGAGAAAATGCTGTATGAAGCAATCAGGGGCGCTGCAATAATGGCGTTGCTGGACATGGCGAACACGTAGAAGAATTGCCCGGTTGTTTCTAATATGGCGGCATAACCTTTCACACGTTCTCTGAACATGTTGAACCGCTGTTTTTTAATGAACTTGAGGTATGTAAATGCCAGCACAGCACAAATGAAGAAAGTAAATTCATAAGCGATCAGGGCAGCATCCTCACTGATCAGATTAAGCTCATCCAAATAAATGCCATCGGCAAAGGTACCGAGCCCATCGATTAAGCAGTAGAGAATGGGGAAGGTAATGGCCATAAAGCCAATTTGGTATTTTTTATCGATATGTATGGAACTGTTCTGGAGCGCTTCGTGTTCAGCTCTCTTCTCCAAGATGGCAATGCCAATAACGCCGCAAGTAATGATAGCCACACCCAATATTTCAATGATGCTCAGGTCGTGGGTGAAAAATATGAACAATAGGATGGCTGTAACGGCTCCTGAAGAATTCTGCACGGGAGACGCTAGTGAAAGCTCCATATATCTTAATCCGATATAACCGATTGTCATCGACAAGATGTACAGTGCAGACACAGGGAAATAGCGAACCAAGTCTATGGGATTAAAGCTTAACCCTTGAATGAACATATAAGCTGTGGCGTGAATCCCCATCACCAGGCCGACCATAATTACGATTTTGATATGACTGAACGGGTCATGGCTATCACTACCTTTTTTATAAAATAGATCAGCACCTCCCCAAGTTAAAGCTGTTAATAAGGCAAATAGAAACCACATAGTCCGCTCCCCTTGTAACTAATTTCACATTATTGTGTAAGCTTTATTATTATAAGGACTTCCCATGTATGTCAATAGCCAACAAGAGAGTCGTAACTAAAAAGATTCTTTCACGTACTAAGATATATAACGTGACGAGGAAACCTTCCTTCCCCTATTGCATATAAGTATGACAATAATAGAAATTGAGGTAATACATCAAATGAATGACGAATTTATCCATCATGCCGATACAGGTTATCGGTTAGCTGAGGAGAAGGCAGCTCAGTATTTTGCTTCACTTTATGTGCAGGTCATGGAAAGGAATTATGTGCCCACCCTGACAGGAGATATCCTGTTGTGGAAACGCAGCCATACTTCCCATCGTTCATGGCTGTCTTTTTTTATGCGAAAAAAGAGAAAACCGGATTCCCGGGATTACCATAGATATATCGGGTGGCTGAAGTATACAGACAAATTGGATGATTACCTGGATCGGAGCGTGTCCTATATTTACATGAGGGATCTGGGCCAAGCCCTGGATTCACCGGACACACAGACACGGATCAGGCGTGTAGCTGCCGACATCAAAAGACACTTGACTAAGTTCACCGCAGCAAAGCAGGGAGACCAGCCGGAGTACATGAGTTTGGCGGGGGCTTATCGCTGGGCACAGAGGGAAGGCATAGAGACTGCCGTAATCTGGTTGATTAACAAGCTTAAGAACGTAGCCTCCCATCTTCCTGAAGAGATGGATGCCGAGCAAGCCCAGCGCAAACTGATGAAGATTATTCTGGGGGTTATCCTGCATGTAAATGAAGAGATGGATGATGAAACATCGCCTGAGGAACGGGCGCGAAGATTGGACGAAGCCATCAGGCTAGGCTATTCCTATGGACTTACCTATCCTTTCATTGACGATCTTCTGGATTCGCAGGCCTTAACCACTCAAGAGAAAGAACAATATTCCCTCATGATACGCACGACTCTTCTTACTGGATCGGTGCCAGACATGGGCGAATGGTCCAGAGACAATATGGATATGATCCAATACATCCATGCGGAGCTTAGAGAAGCTTTTGAGTATATTAGGGGCCATCAGCGACCGGAAACCCAACAAACTTTTTTTGAGCAGGCCTATGTGTTTTTTCATTCCCAGGAATTAGACCGCCAAAAGGATATATCAAATGCCAATTACACGAATGAAGAGCTTTATATCCCTATCATTTTAAAATCCTCTTCATCCCGGTTGATTGCCCGTTCGGTAATCAGTGCTCCTGTAGATGAGGGCTTTGATGACCGAACCTTCTATTATGGCATCTACAACCAGCTGGCTGATGATTTCGCAGATATGTTTGACGATATGAGGGACGGGGCGGTCACGCCGTATACCTATTATTTGAAATACCATGATCAGCGTTCGGATCTGGTCAACCCCTTTGAGTTATACTGGACGGTTATCTCCCATTTGATCCATAACGTGTATCAGTCCGATGCCAAGACCCGTGAAGTTATACTGGATCGTGCAATCAATGGTCTAAAACGTTATCAAGCACGTATCGGTACGGAAAAGTATCGTGAGATGATGGGCATATTTGCTTCCAGAGATGCGGAGTTTGGTCGTCTCGTAGAGCAAATGGTTCGAAAAGCGGATGATGTGGATTTTTTCGATAAACTGCTTCGTGACCAGATCGTTACCATTCTAAAAAACGACCGGAAGGAAAAAGAAGAATTTGCCCAGACGATCCAAACGGTCCGGCAACAGATCAACAACACCTTGCAGATTCCCAAGCAAGATGGGATGCAGGCGGTGAAAGAGCCGCTTATTGATGCTGCAAATTACAGCCTCGAAGGGGATGGCAAACGTCTGAGGCCGATATTGATTTGGGTTATGGGCGTAAAAGAATATGGACTAGATGGATCGGCCATCATGCCGCTTATGAGATCATTGGAATATATGCACACGGCATCCTTGATTTTTGATGATTTGCCGTCCCAGGATAACGCGTTAACCCGTAGAGGGCGTCCAACCCTGCATCAGGTGAGTGATTCGGCCACGGCTGAATTAACCGGTCTGTTACTGATTCAGAAGGCGATTCAGGAGCAAGCATCGCTGGATCAATTCCATGCCCAAACCGTCCTTGCCTTGATGCAATATTCGGCCCAAAAGGCAGAAGATCTGTGTATGGGACAGATGATGGATCTGAATTCCAGAGGGCAAACTTTGACACTGGAGCAATTGAATACAATCAGCTTTTATAAGACTGGAATTGCATTTGAGGCCTCTCTCGTTATGCCTGCCATTCTGGCTGAGGTTCCAGAGACGGAAATTGCAGGTTTGAAGAAATTCGCCTATCATGCGGGCATTGCATTTCAGATTAAAGATGATTTGCTTGATCTGGAGGGAGATGTGCTCTTACTCGGGAAACCTGTCGGTAAGGATGCCGAGAATAACAGTTCGACGTTTGTATCCATTCTCGGCCAGGAGGGCGCGACCAAAGAGATGTGGGAACACTACTGTCTTGCCATGGAAGCGCTAAAGGGAATACCGCGCAATATTGTTTTTCTGAAACATTTATTGAATTATATTGTTCACCGGGATCGTTAAACTCTGGATAGGACTTTGTGCTTACCTCCAAATGGTACAGTATGCCTTCCGGAGAGTTCATCAGCAGCCAATATCCCTCTTTTTTCTGCATATTTCGCACCTTTCACTTCCTGGCTTTTCCAGTGTATTATGAAAATATATGCAGGGTGTGGCGATTTACAAGGAGAACATTGGATTTGGAGTGCGGCCAGAAGAGTAAGTACAGCATTGGAACGGCGGCCGTTCTGGAAACGGACCGCTGGATGCTGTGGCGGAATCAGGAGCCTCTACGCTGGTAGTGGAGGATATCTTAAGCCTTCCATGCTCCCGCAATACAATAAAGGGTACATTTAAGCTGGAGACAGCTTAGGGAAGACACGTAAATTTGGCGAAATTAAGCAAGCTAAGCCTTATATTCTTAAGAATCGGCGATTTAATGTGTTTAATCCATTAGTCCGCCGATTTTTTTGTTTAGGACGGGGCTCTCTATATAAGATGAACTTTAGAATTTACCGACCCTAGCGCAAAGGACGAGTTATTCTGAAGAAGCGGAGCGTCCGCCGTTGTCTCCGAGATGCCCCATTGGATAGAACCTGAAAGGAGGTGATAAAAATGAGTGTCATTCATATGCTGGCCGGTATCCCGGGCAGCGGCAAGAGCCATTATGCGAAGGGAATCTGTAAACGTGAGCGAGCTGTTCTAGTGGCGACGGATGTCATACGGGAGAAGCTGTTCGGAAGTGAGACCCGGCAGAAGAACACGTACCGGATTTTTGATGAAGCCTTTGCTGAGATTGAGCGTGCCCTGGCCTCCGGGAGAAATGTGGTCTTTGACGCCACGAACGTTGCGCGGGACCGGCGGGTTCAATTTCTGAAGCGGTTCAGGGATGTGTCCGTGGAGTGCCATGCCTGTATAACTCCCTATGAAATTGCCAGAGAGCGGGTACAGGCAAGAAAACGGAAGATTGAAGACAAGGTGCTGGAGAAGTACGCCAAGAACTTCGAGTTTCCGGTGCTTGCTGAAGGCTTTGATAGTCTGCATATCGTGCATACGCCAGCGGACACCGGAATGGAGCGGACCGAACTTGAGCAGCTTCTTGCACGAAGTCCGGGTCATGACGGGCTGTTCGGTTATCTGAAGAAGTCTACTTATTTCAGTGTGATGCTAGGCTATGACCAGGAGAATCCGTATCATTCCAAAACCTTGTCTGAGCATACGCATGCCGTACTGGATTATATCAACGCCCTTTATGAAGGGGAGCATCTGCTAGAGATGCAGCTGGCGGCCCTGTTTCATGATGCCGGCAAGCCATTCTGCAAGGTCTGGAAGCCAAATCGGGGATATTATTCATATTTCGGACATGAGCATGTTTCCGCCGGAATAGCCTGCCACGTGCTGAAGGAGCTGGGGTACGGCGACGATTTTATTTTACATGTGGTGAACATGGTGAGCTTTCATATGGAGATTCTGCACGGAGGAGATGCCGGGGCGTCCAAGATTTATCATTTGCTCGGCGATCAACTGCTGGCAGAGCTGTATTTCTTCGCAGAAGCGGACACGTTCGCCAAATAGAGGTGATTTAAGTTATGAAATTTAAATATCCAAAAACGATGCATCTGCCTTGGTCCAGAAGTTATACGGACGATGACCGGATACTTCGGGATACGGACCATTTTGCCGGGAAAGAGGTTGTCATTACCGAGAAAATGGACGGGGGAAATACAACGATGTATCAAGACTTCATTCACGCGAGGTCGCTCGACAGCAAGGATCACTCTTCTCGTCATTATGTGAAGACGCTGCATGGAGGGATTCGATATATGATTCCGGAAGGGTACCGGCTGTGTGGGGAAAACGTGTACGCCAAGCACTCGCTGCATTACACGTCTCTGCCTGGTTATTTCATGCTTTTCTCGGTATGGGATGACCGAAATATTTGTCTCTCCTGGGATGAGATCACGGCGTGGGCGGAGAAGCTGGGGATTCCGCATGTTCCTGTTCTGTACCGCGGGATATGGAGCGAGGAAGCGGCTAAATCTTGTTATACGAAGCAGTCCAAGTGCGGTGGTGAGCAAGAGGGGTATGTGGTCCGGCTGGCCTCCGAATTTCCTTATGAGGATTTCAAACGCTCGGTTGCCAAGTTTGTCCGGAAGAACCATGTGCAGACCGATGAGCACTGGCTTAGCAAGCCGGTTGAGCCTAATCGATTAGCTTAAGCGTATTTAATTGGAAGGCAAGTGGCAGAAAGAAGAGAACTACTTAAAGATAGGAGAGGGTTATCATGTAATTCATTTGCGGTTTTCAGCAAAGTTGGGCCAACAATTTAGTGATCTAGAAATCCAAACTTAATAGTTTCCTAGTTATATAGATTTCCCATACATAGAGTTTCGTTATAGAAGTTGAACTAAAGAAAGACCAGGGAATAGCAGCAGGGTGAAATGATGCTGGAGAAGCGCAGCGCTGCGCGGTACATAAGGTATGCAATTCTAGCGAGATATGAGGATTTATGGTTGATCCCAGGTTTTAAGTAAATTAATTATCAGAAATGAGCAGGAGGCAGATAATGATGGATTCCAAGGCCAAGAAAATATTGATGAACACCCATTGGAGCTCTGGCCGCTGGCGGGAGGGAGGCTTCATCTGCTCGGACGAAGATTTCCAATATGCCAAAAGCAAGGGAGTCATGTTCGATCCGGTGACGATATCGCATGATGAGTGCGTTCGGAGGCTGAGCGAGCTGCACGAGCGGAGTATCACAAAAGATAAGGTGGTACGCGCATTCCTGCACAGCCTGTCAACACGTAAGGTCTATTGGCGGAGTGCCTTGTCCAGCTACGCGCTGACGCATAATTTACCCATACATAGTTATGCACAGCAGCCGGTCGCTGGGCTGAGTTACACGGTTTGCGGTGATTGCACCGACAGAAAGCTGATGGTAAAAGAACAATATATCGATGAAGACCTAAACGTGCTTAATTTTGAACGGGTGAAATGGGGCGGCGTCCGCTTAAATTGGCTGATTTATTGCTTGATGGATCTTGAGTTTCTCGCCAGAGAGGAAGATTTCGAGATAAGCCGGGAGGACACGGAGATCTTGAAGAGGATGCTTGAGGCCGTAGAAGCCTGCGGCGATAAAGACGCAGCTAGGCAGCTCGAGAAACGATGGAAGGATGTGTTCGCCTCCAACCAATATGAGCGGGATTTCGTGATGGAAATTTGGGGATATGCCGGACTTCTGCAATCTCAAGACGATTACCGCAAAGAGCGCGGGCGGGGAACAGATTTTATGTCAATGGCCACCTGGCGGGGCGAGGATGGACTGTCCAGGGAACAAGTGGAGTACTATTTTGGGGACTATTTATGATGATCTGTGCAGGCAGCATGTTCTGAGCTAAAGCTGGGAAGGCAAGCTCTGCAGGTTGGGAAGGGGAAAAGACAGATGAAAACACGTGCGATATCACTGATGAACCTGGTGTTCTTTGTTCCGGCTATTCTTCTTAGCTGGTTTGTATGGAATGATTACAGCCGCTACATGACGAATATCAATGACCACCTGGCGTCCATGAAGGGGATCTATTTCCTGGATGAGGGGAGAAAGGTGGTAGGTATTTCCGATCAGAAAGATGGAGCCTATTATAGGGCGCATCTGTTCGACGCAAGCACCGGGACATTGTTAAAAGAGACCACAATACTCTCCAGTTTTTACGGCGAGCTTGGTGCCGTGTCTTATCAGCAGGGAGGTGTCATCGTACCAACCTATGACAGCAGCTTGGGGCTTCAGCTCAATTATTTCCGCCCGTCGGGTGAGATGGATGAGCTAGCCCAGGGTACGCTTCATGTTCCGTCTTTCATGAGCTCGGGTGTGTATTCATGGCGTGGAAGATTGATTATTACCGGTGAGACCATCGGCTCGGCTCTGTACATGGCCCAAGTGAAAGGGGGGGAGGTTGGAAAGCTTCTTCTAAGTTCCCCGGGTCTGCTTCCGGCGAGACCTGTCCGGGTGACGGATGTACACGGCAGCTTTACGAACGATAAGGCGCTCCCGATTTTTGAGGTGAGCCTGAAAGATGATAGAACTGCCTTCGTCAGCGGAATTCTGGATAAGAACAACAAGCCTTCCGTGCTGATAAAGAATAAGGATGAGAACACCTTTGATGCGGAGGATCGGGCCGCAGCCCAATTTGGCAAGCATTTTGGCTTTGACAATGCCAAGTTGATTCGAACGGATGGCGATTACCCTGAAAAGGCCAGGTTCTACAACGCCAATGAGAAGAGATGGGGAGCCGCGGTGCCTACGCCTAAGCCGGTGTACCAATCCCGGGTTTTCCTGCTGAACGACCAGGAGGTGCTGATTGCCGGATCGACAGCGGAAGATGAATTGAAAGGCACTGTCCTTGGTTATGTGTTCAATCAGAAGACCGGCAAATTTGCAGATGTCACCGGGTTCCTCAGCAAGCTTTCATATGAGGATCTGAAGAATGACAACATGACTTTTCATAAAGAATTGGATAAGGAGAACCTTTACTTCGTGAATGAAGATCAAGGGGCCGGTTCGTACCAAATGAAGAACCATGACATCAAGATCGTGACGAACAAGCAGGTCGGACTTTGGATGGCCGGGGAAGACGGAGACCGAATTTCCTGGAGGAGCTTCTGGAACTATGTGAAGCAGGGCGGCGCACTGATCATTAACTGGGTGGTATGGCTGGTCATCCCGCTGTTTATGTTCGTCGGACTAGGTACGATTCCGCGTCTGTTAATGAGATCAAGAGCCCGGAAAATCGCGGAAGGGCAACAGATTCCGGGGACGATCGTCCGGATGGAGGAGACCGGCGTCCAAGTGAACAACCAGCCGCAGGTAAGGTTTACAGTCCGGTTCGAGGACGACGGACAGATGAAAGAGGTTGAGATCAAGAAGGTGATCTCCTTCTTGAGTGACGTCAAGGTTGGGGACCCGGTGATGATCAGCTACAACAAGAGCAAGAACAGAGCTGTATTTGTCACACAGGAGGATATCCCGGGATCACAGAAGCTCGAAGTGATCAGAAATGCTGAGCTGCGGCGTATCGAACCTTGCGGCAAGGTGAAACGCAGTCAAGTGCTCCAGCTTCATTTCACGGCGAACGGCCGGGACTATACGGTACCGGTCGTGCAGCCTCCCGGTTTTGAATACCGTGTAGGAGAGCGGGCTAACCTTGCGTTGATTCAAGGGACGGCGAGAATTCACAGCTATGGGAACGGTGATGGCTTGGCAGGCTCGGAGCAGATCTCGATGCAGGGAGAAGTGCTCAGGGTAGAGGAATACCCGGTCTCGATTGCAGGCCGGCAGCTTATGACTCTAGAGATCATGATGACCGAAGGGCCGGAGCGAATCCGCAAGGTCAACAGCCTCTTCGTTCCGAAAGGCCTTCCTGTGCAAGCCGGTGTGGTTATTCCAGTCGTGATGAGAAGGGATGACTATGCGAAGGAAGCCCGTCTGCATAAAGGCAAGCAGGGGGCCGCAAAAGTGATTTCGGTACGATTCACTGGAACGATTGGCGAACGGCCGCTGGCTGAGATCACGGTAGAAAGAGACGGAACGACTTACCACATCAGCCAGACGATTGAACCGGTATACGGGGTGGAGACTGGCGATGAGTTATGGATCGCTTACGATGAGAATACACGGGAAGCAGTGATCGTAAATTATGCTTCGTAGCAAATCGCCTTCTGTGCACTTGTCTTACCGATCTCCAAGTGAGCACGTCTAATCGATTCGCAAGTGTGCATGGAGGGGCGTGGTCGTCTAACAGTTCTTTCTTTGTGGGAGAGTCTAATTGCTTCTATATAAGTTGAGCTTTAGAATTAACCGGTCGCAGCGGAGAGGACGAGTGATTCTGAAGAAGCGGAGCGTCCGCCTTTGTCTCCGAAATGCCCCTACTTGGATATCTAGTTCAAGCATTTTGGAGACAACAGTGGTCGTAAGAACACTCGGCATCGCCGCTCCACAAAAGGGTAACTTTCATAAGTTCATTTTATATACATAAAAATATACGGAATTAAATGCGGGAATGTGATCAGGGGGAAAAGAATGTATGTATGAGGAACAACTAAACCGGATTCGCCGGAAGCTCGAGCTGGCGGCAGAGGCCGACCCGGATTATCAAGTATTCGGGGCAAGATCACACCGCTATAAGATGAAGGAACCGCAGCATTCCGCTTTATGACTTATATATTGGACGATGCCGGAGTGGATCTGCTTCAGCTTATGCTGCCGTTATTCAACCATCCCCTTGCGAAGTTTCGCATACAGGCTATCTATCAGGCGGGAAAATCAACAAGCAAAGTAGATGCTCTTCCTTATTTCACCAGGGCTCTGGAAGACCCGGATATCGGGGTGAAGCGTATCGCCATACAGGCTTTATCGAATGTGCCGGAACCCGCACTGCTTGAGGTGTATGAGCGGCTGCTGCTGCAGCACAAGACGGATGATGATTATATCCGCTCTAATATAAGCCGGAGGCTGCAAGAGTTTGATTTTGCTTCAATGGACGAAGTTGAGCGGGCGGTGCCTGCATCCTTGTCTCATGTGAGAGGCATGTTCAGAGCCAGCCTAGAGCCTTACCGCAGGAAGCAGAGATAACGGAGGTGGCACGACGATGACAGAACGGATTCCTTGCAAAACAGCAGGCTGCAAGGCAACCATCCTGCCTGCTACCGCCGCCAAAACAGGCGGCTACTGCATGCCCTGCCATCAGGAGCAGGAGCGGCAGAAGAGGCAATCTTATATTGAACAGCATCGCAGAACGGTGAACTTATATGAGGGCCTCACTGACCCGGTGGAAATTTTAAAAATTATGCATGTCAGAGCGCCGTATGACCCGCTGGTTCAATATGTTCCATACCCGCTGAGCAAGGAGCAGCTGTATGTGGGCTTGACGGCCGAGCAGGCGGTAAAAATGCAGGAGTATGCCGTAAAACATTTGGCTGAAGGCGACAAGGATACCGCTGAAAATATTTTATTGTCTCTGGTTTGTTACCGGAATGACAATATTGCAGGGGTCCTGCCAGATCTTATGGAACACGGGATATATTATCCCGCTATATTGTACAAGGACGCACCTTCGGGAATGCGGGACCGCCTGCTTAGACAAGTGGATTGGGATGAGGAGAACCGCAATTATATCCTGCTGATCCTGGGCTGGATCGGGGATTCGCGGGTGGTCGGGGCGTTTCGGAAATGGCGGGGAAGTCCGCCGGAGTGGACGAAGCAGCTGTACGTTGCTCCTGAGAGTTACGCTCTAGATGGGGGTTGGGAACTCACCACGGACGGGGAGCGGCGCGATTTGGTTCACAATCTGAACTATGCGATAGAAATAACGAAAGAGCTGAAGGGCATTGATGCTGAGGGAGCAGGGGATCAGTTCCTGACCCCTAGCGCCTCTGCTTGTTCATGGTGTGGTGGGAAGCTGACCCTCCTGATGGACGTAAATACTTCCCACCCGTCCTTGGCGTATCTCAGTCTTCCGCAGGATCGCCTGCGGGTTCAGACCTGTGAGCGCTGCGGGTGCTTCGGTACGGTTTATATGGAGTTGGATAGCCTTGACACACCGTTCTGGAGCCGGTATAACCAGAAGCCGGATTATTTGCCGGCCTTTGACCTAACAGCGGACAGCAGCGAGGGGATCGGTGAGGTAAGGGGGACTTTGGCTCTGTCGCCAGCACCGCGCTCACCGTATTATGCCGCAGAGTGGGCCCTATCCCAGCACGACTCCCAAATTGGGGGCCACCCGGGCTGGGTTCAGGATGCAGAGTACCCGAAATGTCCCTGCTGCGCCAAGCATATGCGCTTTATTGCCCAGGTTGACTGGGCTGACTTCGGCGATGGGGAGGGCATTTTCTATATGTTCCTGTGTCTTGAGGATATGCTGACTGCAACGGTGTACCAACAAAGCTAGCTGAGAAGCAGTTACTTTAAGGATGAACATTTCGGATTGGGAGGGGCTGCTGTTGAGTCAGGCTGTGGAAACTTTTCTAGATGAGGTATGGGATGAAATCAAGTCGATTTACGCCAGGGAACATCAAAGAGGTGAAGTCAAGAACCGGAGCAGACTTCAGGCCGGAATGAAGGATTATCTGCGGGTAGCCTGGAGAAAAGGCAAGTTCAATTGGGCGCAGGGGAAAATCCACATTGACATTTATGAGCCATTCTCCTGGAGTGACAGCTCCTATCAGATTGAAGCGGGTTCTTACATCGTGGAATTGACCGATGAGCAGCTCACGGAAGAGTTCTTCCCGGCACTATGCGGGCGTATGGATGAGTTGTTCCATTCGGAGGAATACGGCCCACAATTTTTCGATTACCGGTTTAACATCGTGTTTGAATTCGAACGGGAGCAGTCTGGGCTGACACTTCACCGCCAATTGGTAAATGAGTCCAAACTGGCTCAGCTTCGGAAGGCACTGGACCAATTTATAAAGTCGAAGATATGGTCTGAATTGCCCGTACTACCCGGTGACCATGACCTGTTCTTCTTCGCTAATCTTTTGGTCAATCCGGATCTGATGAAGCAGGAGGAGCAGGAGATTGACCCGTTGATCCGCCAGCTGTCGGACAAGCTGCATAAATTCCCCAAACGCAGAGATGAGTGGGTCCGGCATTATACTTCGGCGTTTAAACACTGGGCGCAGGAAATATTTCTGCCGCGGTATTTTGAAACGACCGGAAGTTATGGACAGGAGTGGGTGATCAAGGAGGGAATGGATCTCGGCGCTGTAGATTCCAGAGCACTGGATTTCTTTCTGTATGCGGCTCTGCAGATCGGCTCCTCCGACTCGGATACCCGGCAGGAATACCTGGAGCTTGCGGTTCACCTGGGCTCTGACCGGGCTCAGGCTTATCTGAATACGGGCAGCGGCAAATTCGTCAGCGCTTATCGAGGGGAGCGGATGGAAGGCAAGAACAATGACGTGACCGGAACGATTGAGATTCGCATCCTGTCCGAAGAGGAGCAGGCTTACGGTGAGGCGATGGATTATATCATCGGCTTGCTGCAGCATGGGTTCCCCAAAGGCTATCAATTGAAGCTGAAGAGCAGCCAGAAGCATTTCTTGCCCGTCAAAAAGCTGGCGAAGTCCAAGCTGCACCAGTTTTTTGCCAATGCGCTCAGCTATCCGGCGCTGTATCCCAAGCTGGCAGAATATGCAGACATCGCGATGGAAGAGTTCGCGTGGTACCGGGATGTGGAGCCGGGGGAGAAATCGGTGATGCCGGGCACTTACGCCGTGATGGGCCTTGGCTTATACAGCGAAGCTTATTTTTCGTTGGTCTGCCGCTATATGGAACTGGTCGATACGGAGCATCAGATGGTGCAGGACGGCTATGCGGAGGCATTTATTGATGCCCATGGCGTGCAGGCGGAGCACATGCCGGTGCTCGTGTCAATTCTGCTGGGCGGTAACGAGGAAGGAAGACAGGTCAAGAATATCACCATCGACCGTCCCGAGCTTGCGGATGCACTTATCCAGGCGCTGAAAGGCAAGGAGGATCATCAAGCTCAGCTTGTGCTCAGCCGGATCTTCGGGAGCCAGAAGAAGCTCTCCGGATCGGTCCGGCAAGCCCAGCCGCCGCTGCGGGAGAGGCTGGAACAACTGCTGGCGATTTGGAAGTAATCTAACGGAAAGCATGCGTTGAAGTGGTAAAAAACAGGAGTCCGTGTCATACGCGGACTCCTGTTGCGGTTGGCCTGCAGCAGCAGGCTATCCCTATGGCAGGCTGAAATCAAGCCTGCCCCAGCTGCCGGATCAATTCGGCAGCGGCCTGATCCGTAAAGCGTAGTCGCCCATGCTCTTCGGCAATGCGTCCTTCGCTTATACGCTGGTCCAGCCAATCGGTAATCCACCCGGGTGCATAGCCCCCTTGGCCGAATTCACCGCCAAAAGCAATCATTTTCGGATAGACATCCAGGTACATCTGGCGTCCGGTATCCGGGTAGGACTTCGTATAAAGCCAAAATTGCACGTCATACATCAGATAGGACAGTGGATCGGCATGGAAAGAAAAATGGCCTTTCTCCTCGACGATCCGGGTACAGATGCGGCGGATTGTTGACTCGATCTGTTCCAATTCCGTGACCCGGGCGCACAGTTCGTCCAGTAAGGGAGAGAATTTACCGTGGGCTACCTTGTGAAGATCCGCTTCTTTATCTTCCTCGGAAGTATCGAATTCTTCCTCGCTCACCAAGCCCTTGATGAACGTCTCGAAATTGTCAGCCAGGAACGTGATCTCATAGTCGCTCTCCTGATCCACGTGGATGACTTCAGGTTCACCGTCCGGCCCGCAGGCCCGGTAGTCCAGCATGACCACGTCATGGCCAGCCGAAGGGCAGTCACAGATGACCACCCCAATATCAGGATAGCCCCAATCTTCAATCATAAACTGGCTGCCGGTGTCCCCACAGAGGGAGTAGCTTTTCTCCCGGCCGATGCCCATGATGCTCGTAATAGCGATATGATCCTCGGCCCAGGAGGTCGCTTCTTCGGTCGGAAAGCAGGTGTTCTTCGGAATCCCGCCGTTCTGCTGCTTCATCAAGGCAATATAGGAGGCCGGGAGTTTATAGCCCAGCTCTTCTTCTACCGAGGCGATCAGCTCATCTGTGGGTGGATCGCTAACATATGATTTTCTGGCATAATCGCTGTCTTCCCAGAAGTCGCTCAGGGACATGTCCGAGAAGGGAGCCTTGTCTTCGTCCGGGCCTTGGTTCTCTAACGCAGCTGCCCTTCTGGCGGCTATTCGCTGTTCGTGTCTCCGTTGCTTCTCCGCTTTGCGCAGGCTCGATTGCAGCAGCCATAGGGTATCCGAATCGCCGGGTTCTAGCTTGTCTGCGGTGCCAAAGGCCTTCGCTGCCTCTTCATACCTGCCCAAATAATACAGGGCATAGCCGACCCGGTAGTTCCACAGCGGGTCCTGCTGCCCGGCCTCGGCAATTTTTGCAAATTGTTCAAGAGCTTCCTCATAGAGATCCAGATTGTTATAAGCCCTTGCCAACCGGCTGACCGCTTCATAATTCCGTTCTTCTTCGGGAACGGCCAGCACGGTGTCGACGATCCGCTGATGTTCATCTGCCTCATGCCAATCGGTTAATTGATCGAGCCATGTTTGGTCCATTGGTGAGCCTCCGAAACGTAGATTTATTTGTTGATTCTCACTTACTTCTATTCACTGCTGTATGTAGTTTCATGGTGTGGTTCCTATGATTCTAAACTAACAAATCATCCATACCGTGTGAATGAGGCCATGTCCATAAAGAATGGCTAGCGTCCCTTGCCCTCAGACACACGGGCATGATCCAGAAGTATCCACTGATTCAGCTCGTCGTAGCCTTTCACGGTCGCAGTGAGCTTATATCCGGGATACATCCGTTCCCGGGGAGTGACTTGGTCCAGGGCAGAGGTATCCGCCAATCCTACAGCCTGATCTTGAAACAGATTTACCAACGTGCCTTGTGGATAAAAAGCCTCGATGTCCCCTTCCACCTCCATGCCGATGGGCAGAGCCAGTTTAACGTGGTTCCATTCCTCCAGAGTGGTCTCAAGGGAACGGGTCCACAGCTCATCGAAGCGGCTTTTAGGGATCGGCTTGTAGTAGGGATCGGTGATATCAATGGGATGCTCGGCCAACATGAAATGAAACTGCTCATGCTTCCGGTTGGAGACGACCTGGCTCCCATCCTCTTCGATAACCATTTGTCTAAAGGCGACTCCACCTGGATCAACCTCGAAATAATAGGTTCCCATTCCAGGCTCAGGGCAGGCACTGAAATACAACATAGAGGTTCCCTCTCTTTATTTAGAAGAATATAGCTGCTCCGGTCTTAATCAATACAGCTGTCTTGCTGTCTACATCACGGGCCTAAATCAGTTCATAACACCAGCATCAGCCAGGCAGCGGCGCCACCTGCGGCAGTGAGGATGGCTCCAGCCATCAAGACAATAAATAACATAGAAAACCCAGACAACGGCGAGGTTTCGAATCTATTGACTCCCGAGTGTGATAGATGACCCGTACTTTTGATCTTAACGATCGTCTGAACTGGATAGTTGTACCATTTAGATGCAACATGTCTATTGTATATACCGCAGATATGCTGGTGTCAACCGCAATTGGATTTGGGGGCCTGCCATGTCGGGACAAGTCTTCATAGAGCCTGTAAAGGTGAGGTTGGCCTTTCGCCAACTCTCTTAGAGAACAGGGTTTTCTTCCTTGGGGTATAAGTATGGTAAAATTTATATAAACATATGGGAAATGGAGGAAGATTAATGAATCCACACACACAGGAAGAATTTCGTTTTCAAGTTGATCTCAGCGGTATGATTAATATACTATCCAATCATCTATACAGCAGTCCCAAGGTGTTCTTGCGGGAGCTGCTGCAGAACGCTGTTGACGCCATTACCGCTATGCGGGAGAGGGATTCCTCTTATCAAGGGCAGGTGAGGGCGGAAGTCATTGGAACAGGCAGCGGCGCAACGCTGGCCATGGAGGATAACGGGATAGGCCTTACCGAGGAGGATGTCCATGAGTTCCTGGCCATGATCGGGCAGTCGTCCAAGCGGAAAGACGGGCAGCTGCTAGGAGAAACTTCGTTTATCGGCCGGTTTGGCATCGGCCTGCTGTCCTGCTTCATGGTTAGTGACGAGATCGTGCTTCTAACCCGGTCAGCCAAGGGAGGGTCTTCCCTGGAATGGCGGGGGAAACCCGATGGTACATACAGCATACGCAAGTTGGAGAACGAGCTGTCTTACGGAACGAAGGTCTACCTGAGATGCAAGCCGGGATGCGAGCTCTACTTCGATCCGGCCAATCTAGAAGAATGGCTTGGTGATTATGGTGCCCTCCTTCCGTATCCCGTCGTGCTAGAGGCGGAGGGAGTCAGCAAAGCGATTAATATCCCGCATCCGGATTGGATGAACAACTTGTCCCTTGTCCGGGGAAGACGGGAGGAAGTTCTGAAATTTGGCGAGCAGTTGCTGGGGGAGCCGGTTCATGATTTTATTCCTTTATCCTCATCCTCTGGCCGGACCTCTGGAATTGCTTATATTCTGCCCTACTCCGTCAATCTGAGTGCCAAACGCTCACACCGCGTATATTTGAAGTATATGCTTGTCTCCGAATCAGCGGAGAACATTCTTCCGGACTGGGCCTTTTTCGTCAAATGTATCCTCTGGACGGATGAGCTCCAGCCAACCGCTTCGCGGGAGCATTTCTATGAGAATGAGAAGCTGGAGACGGTCCGTACAGAATTAGGAGAATCGCTGCGCCGTGAACTGATGAATCTGGCAGACCAGGACCCCGAACGGCTCAAGGGCATCATCCAGCTGCACGCCTTGTCGATGAAGGCGCTGGCAGTGGAGGATGAGACGTTCTTCAGGATGATCCACCGGTGGCTGCCTTTCGAGAGCAGCTATGGCCGCAGAGACCTTGGCGAGCTGTTGGATGAGAACGAAGAGCTGTATTTTACATTGACGCTGGACGAATACAGACAGATTATGCACGTCGCTGCGGCACAATCGCTGCCGGTGATCAACGGGGGATATGTATACGACGCCGGGCTGCTCGAAGGTGTGCAGAGGTTATATCTTGGGAAAAAGATCGAGCGGCTGCTGCCGGAGGATGTCTCCTTTTCCTTTACCGACCTTACGCCGGAGGAACGCAGAGCGTACTATGAGCTGATCCGGGAGGGAGATATTGCGGTGCAGCCATTCCGCTGCCGGGTTCAGCTTCAGCGATTCAAGCCCGCCTCCCTTCCTTCCCTGTTCACTCTGTCGAAGGAATCCTCCGATTTGCGGAGCCTGATTGCGGCTGAAGAAGTAAGCACCACAGAGCTGTCGTCGATTCTGAATAGTCTGGGCTCCTCTCATCAGGAGCAGGTGTATTCCACATTGTATTTGAATTTGGACAATGAGGTCATTGCGCGGATCTTCGGCTCTAATAATCGCGGCATTCTTAGGGCGGCGATCGAAATGCTGTATGTGAATGCGCTGATGATGGGGCACTACCCGCTGAACCGCAAAGAAATGCAGGTGCTGAATGAGGGCATTTTGCGGTTTATAGATCTGGGACTGTCTATGAACAATGGGGGAGGAGATACAAAATGAGTATGGAGCTTGAATTTGAGGATTTGCTGGACGAAGCGATGGACCTGCCGGATTCTCCGGCCAAGATCGCCCTGCTGGAACAGGCGATCCGGGTCGCCGATGCGGCGGGGGATATCGAACAGGGGTATGAGGCGCGAAGCATGCTGGTGAATACCGCTTCTTTTAACGGTTTTCCTATGAAGGCCTTGGTCGCTTTCTCTTGGCAGTTAGGTCAATACGATAAACACCCTGAGCTGTTCGAGTATGATCTGCATAACCTGTTATGGTCTTACAAATGGATCCTCGACGATCTTCCTTCATTCCCGGACATTCAGCTAGGCCAGATTCATAATTTGCTGGAGGATTTCAAGCTTCGCATCAAGAAGGCCGGTCATTCCGAGAGAACATACGATTACTACTGCTTCCGAATGGCGCTATTGACGGGAGAGCTTGAGAAGGCCGGGGGGTATATGGACAAGTGGAGGTCGGTTGACCGCGATTCGCTAAGCAACTGCCAGGCCTGTGAGCAGGATACGTTTGTAGAGTATTATTTCATGTCGGGTGATGATGAGCGGGCACTGGATGAGGCGAAAAAAATCATGAGCGGCCGAATGTCCTGTGCTGAGGTGCCGCATGTCACCTACCCTAAGCTGCTGATGCCGCTGTACCGGACCGGGCGGCAGGATGAGGCGGCTAAGCTGGAACGCGAGAGCTTCCGGCTGATTAAAGGCAACCGTGACTTTATCAAAGCCGCGGGACAGCAGATCATTTATCTTACCGATGCGGACCCCTTCCGGGGGCTTGAGGTTTATGAGGCCTTTGCCCCGCTCACTGATAAACATGAGAGCCCGATGTTCCGTATGATCTTTGACAGCGCTGCGGCTGTCCTGTTCAAGCGGTTGGCCCGCGAGCAGGTGAGGTTCGATGTCCGGCTGCCCGCTTATATTACGGAGGCCGGGGCGGCAAGCGATGTGTTGCGCCTAGCGGAAATTTACTCTGAACTGGCCTTCGATGCTGCTGGGAAATTTGATAAGCGCAACGGCAACCGGTTCTATACCGGTGAGGTAGAGCGGCTTTTGGCGCAGGTGGATGGGTAGGCGGTAGCGCGTTTGCTGTATCTTCCGGGCGAAATCCCGCATGAGAAGGGAGGCGATGTCATGGGAAATAAAAAGTGGATATTTTTATTGCTGGGACTGGTCGTTATAGGCGCATTTATGACAATGGAGACCTTGTTTCCAGACACCAACTATAAATATATAGTTTATGCGGTTCTGCTAGGTTTAGTGTTGTATATTTCCGCTAAAATAAATATAAAAACGAACCTAACGAACGGAAATATCCAAATCTATATTTTAGTGATGTTTTTATTTACGCTCGGTTACCACCTGCTTTTGATTAATTTGACGCATCAAGCGTTTTTCCAGAATGATTATCTGATCTTTTTATGTTTAATTTATCTTCTGATGTGGGTCCGGTATTCGTTCACAGATAAGCATAGATAAGTTTCCGATAACAAATCGTTATGTTGCTGGGCCTGTATTTCAGAAATAGCGTGGCGGCCTAAAGAGCAAGTCCTTAAGTCTTAGAGACCCAGATACTGATGGTATCCAGGTCTCTTTTTTTACTGAGATAGTTAAGTGAACGGATAGTGTGCGAACTTAGCCCCATTTTTCCTCAATACATGTCGGTTCCCCCTATCAAACATCAGACAAAAGTTATATTTCGAAATTTGAACTATCCTACTATTCCCGAACGATCTTCATATCCAAAAGTTAAGTTCATAGTTGGGTAGAGGTAGTCCCTTTTTGTTGGAGAGGAAGTTCAACGAAAGAAATATATATAAAGTATTTCACTGATAGGTTTATGCCTTTTCATTCGTATTACCTAATAGGTACCGGGAACAAAGTAAGGGAGGGCAGCTTTTCTTGAATACACTATCCGAAGAAGACGTTGTAGCGAAAATCAGGAACCGCGATGAGAAGGCGATTGCTTCTATTATTCAAACCTATGGAGGGTTGCTCTCGGCCATTATCAGGCGCTATGTCCACTACAATCAACAGGAGTACGAGGAGTGCCTGGATGATGTGCTGCTGGCGGCTTGGCAGAATATCGACTCATTTGATAGAGAGAAGAATACGTTCAAGCAGTGGATTGCGGCGATTGCAAAGTACCGTGCTATAGACTATCAGCGCAAAATGATCAAAAGCCAGCAGCAATTTACCCATACTGAAATAACGGATGATTTATATAGGGTAGAGCCGGTTCCGTCGCATCAGGATGTTGATGAAGTGCTGCGCCACTTATCCCAGGTAGAACGGGAAATTTTCGTGAAGTACTATTTGGAAGGCGTGCCTTCCCGCGAAATGGCAACTGAGATGAAAGTAAAAGAGTCCTGGATTCATAACAAGCTTTCGCGCGGACGCAAGAAACTGAGACAGCTGTTCATTTCAAATAAAGAGGTGTAGTAGATGTCCTTATATGAGGAGTTAAACGATGTACGGATGGATGTATCGGCATATGAGGAAGAGACAATAACTGAGATGGAGCGGAAAAGATGGGAAAAGCGCGTGCTCCGCAAGCTTCCTAAGCGCAAGTCCCGTTCCGTGATCAAGTGGGCCGGGCTGGCAGGCGCCATTGTCCTAACAGCAAGTCTGGTAATCCCGATTGGTGGTACGGCGCTGGCCAAAATGCCGCTAATCTACCGGTTAATCGAGAGCTTCATCCAAGTGGATAACCCGCCCGATTTATCCAATTACAAGACCGCCGTTGGTGAGACAGCCGAGAATGCCTATGGCCGGATGACCTTGAACGAAGTGCTGGTCGATACGGATCGTCTGTTGATCAGCGCCACATTGGAGACCGATAAAAGGATGAACATAGAAGATATGGGAGCTCCCTTTCCCACTATTTTTGTTAACGGAGAGGAGGCCCCGCATCCTTTTTGGAACGAGGGATTTGGCGAAAAAAACGATGGCATTTACACAATAACCGGGGATATTCCACTAAATACTTTACCACACTTCCCAAGCGGAGAATTGCTTCAGATTAAAATATCTTATGATTTCTCGAGGAAAGACATGCGTGCTCAAATAGATAAACCATGGGTGTTCGATGTCAAGGTGTCGACGAAGCAGATGCAGAAGGATACGGTTACCTATGAAATCAATAAGCCTCTCCCTCTCAAGCATGGGGGGACGGTTACAATTAATAAGGTCGTGAGTTCACCTGTCTCGACTACTCTCTATTACGATGTGAGCCAAGCTATGCTCGGAAAATTCTGGATTAGACTTGTATCCAAAGGCGGAATGGTAAAGGAACTTCAATTTTATGAATCCAAATTAAGTGGAGAGCGTACCTATCATCGTTATGGACCCCTGGATCTTAAGAAAGGGGCCTACTGGATTGTGGCCGAGGACAAGAACGGCAAGGAAATCAGTCCGCGTGTTCCAATTAAATAATTTTGAAAAAGTGAACCCGCTCCCAGAGCGGGTTTTTGCATGCGATCGGCTAAATCTCTCATTTCAAATCTCGGGAAGTGTTAACAAAATCCCATCTTTTTCTTCTTCGTGTTTGATATAATCATGACATGACAGCAATAAGGAGGAGATCATTTGAGAGCGCATAAGATAGGTGTTCCGTTGGAAGGCTTTGCTGAATTCAGCAGGAAGACAGCAGCAGAAGGTGCTGTACTGTTAAAAAATGACGATCAGGTGCTTCCGATTCAAGAAAGTGAAAGCGTTTCGATTTTTGGCAGAACCCAAGTTAACTATTACCGCAGCGGTACAGGGTCAGGCGGAAGTGTTAACGTTCCATATACTACGAATCTATTAGACGGCCTTCGGAGTAACAAGAAGATTACCGTTAATGAGAAGCTGGCGGCTGTCTATGAAGAGTGGATTAATCAGAACCCGTTCGATAACGGAGGCGGCGGCTGGGCTGCTGAGCCATGGCATCAGAGGGAAATGCCTTTAACCGGCGACATCGTGTCCCAGGCAAGACAGGAATCGGATAAGGCGATTGTTGTAATTGGACGCACAGCTGGCGAAGATCAGGATAATGCGAATGAGCCAGGGAGCTACCAGTTAACCGAAGAGGAAAAAGATATGCTAAGGCTGGTAACTAGATACTTTGAGCGTACCGCCGTCGTGCTGAATGTATCCAATATAATTGATATGAGCTGGATGAACGATGAGCGTCATATCCATCCGATCGGATGTGTCATTTATGCTTGGCATGGCGGGATGGAAGGCGGTAATGCGATTGCCGACGTCCTATCGGGCGAGGTAACTCCGAGTGGCAAATTAACGGATACGATTGCATACTCCATCGATGATTATCCGTCCACCCGTAACTATGGAAATGAGCTTCAGAACCTTTATCAGGAGGATATTTATGTCGGGTACCGGTATTTTGAGACTTTCTGCCCGGATAAGGTTCAATTCGAATTTGGCTTTGGCTTATCTTATACTGAGTTCAAGATTGAGCCTGAAGAAGCCAAGCTGACCGCCAAGAACGGAGAACCGTATTTTGAAATCGGCGTTACTGTGACCAATGTGGGCACTGCTTATGCTGGCAAGGAAGTCGTTCAGGTCTATTATGAGGCACCCCAAGGAAAGCTGGGTCAGCCAGCTAAATCTCTATCTGCATTCGCAAAAACGAAACCGCTTCCGGTAGGGGAGTCACAGCGTCTTACCTTGAGCTTTCCCGTTCGTTCGATGGCCTCTTATGATGACAGCGGAGTGACCGGGTATCCTTCAGCTTATGTTCTGGAGGCCGGAACGTACAAGCTTTTTGTAGGGAATAGTGTCAAGAATCTGGCTCAGATCAGCGTGGAAGGAAAGAGCGGATACGAAGTGAAGGAGCTTCAGGTTGTGGAGCAGCTGCAAGAGGCGCTGGCGCCGACAGAGAGCTTTTCACGCATGATGCCGGGCGCCCGGAAGGAAGACGGTACTTATGAGCTCGCTTTTGCCGAGGTGCCAACACAGAAAGTATCTATGGCGGAACGGATCGAGAAGAATCTTCCGGTGACTTTGAAGCAGACCGGGAATCAAGGCTACACATTAAGAGATGTGCATGACGGGACAATCACTATGGAAGCCTTTATCGCCCAGCTTAGCGATCAGGACTTGGCTGCCATCGTTCGAGGAGAAGGCATGAGCAGTCCGCTGGTCACACCAGGTACGGCTTCCGCCTTCGGGGGCGTAAGCGACAGTCTGCTGGGTTACGGCATTCCGGTCGGTTGTACGGCAGATGGACCATCCGGGATTCGGATGGACACCGGGCAGCAGGCGACCCAGGTTGCCATTGGAACCCTGCTTGCCGCAACCTGGAATGTGGATTTGGTCGAAGAACTGTATGTTCTGGAAGGCCAGGAGCTGCTGAGCAACAACATAGACACCCTGCTGGGACCTGGTCTCAATATTAGACGCAGTCCGCTTAATGGGCGCAACTTCGAGTACTTCTCGGAGGACCCGCTGATTTCGGGAGCTTTTGCCGCTGCGTGTACACGGGGGATGATGAGAGGCGGCTCTAACGCTACGCTGAAGCATTTCGCCTGCAATAACCAGGAGAAGCATCGCAGCAAGGTGGATGCGGTCGTGTCGGAGCGGGCCCTTCGGGAGATCTACCTGAAAGGCTTTGAAATCGCAGTGCGGGAGGGCGGCGCCAATTCGATTATGACCTCCTACAATCCTGTTAACGGGCATTGGGCAGCATCCAATTATGACTTGAACACCACAATCCTTCGCGGGGAATGGGGCTTTAAGGGCATTGTCATGACGGATTGGTGGGCGGTTATGAATGATGTGGTCCATGGAGGCCCTGCAGATCGCAAATATACGAACTGGATGGTCCGTGCCCAGAACGATCTGTATATGGTCGTCAGCAACTATGGCGCCGAGATCAATGCCTATGATGACAATACTCTGGAATCCTTGGACAATGGTACGTTATCCCGTGGAGAGCTGCAGCGCAGCGCCATGAATATCTGCGGGTTCCTGATGAACGCGCCGGTATTCTCGAGAGATCAGGTGATTGAGGAGTCGGTGAACACCTTCGCAGCGAATCCGGCTCTATCGCCGGAGCAGGCGCAGTCCTTATCCGCGCATGCACAGGTTAAGCCTGTCCCAGCGGGTTCGACGTTCATGCAAGTAGATCAGCCCGGTATATACCGGATCATTGTTAATATCATGTCTCCAGATACGGAATTGGCTCAAAGTGCTTGTAACGTGACATTGAACGGTCAATTGATGACAACGATTCAGACTAATGGTACGGACGGCAAATGGATCAAGCAGAAGCTCGCCAAGGTTGAGCTGGAAGCGGGTCTCTATGAAATAAAATTTGATTACATCAAGCCCGGTCTGCAGATCGACTGGATCGAATTTAAACAAGTGTAAGGTAGTCGCCTTTAAAATGCAAAGATCCACAATCGCGCCTGATTGTGGATCTGATATTTTCACTCGTTAAACTCTTAAGGAGTGAATTGAGCAGGTGGGCCTTTTCGGGTATTTCATTTTTAAAATGATCATTCATTTGATATAATGTACATATGTAATAAAGTTATAACTTTATTACATATTGTTTTACTTATTATTTCCAGAACATACTATAGGAGGAGATAATCAATGAATGGTGTGATTAAGATGAATGAAAACAATCCAAAAAGAGTTCGTATATCTCGAAAAGTTGGAAAAATGGGAAATAGTCTTGGAATCAGTTTACCAAAGAAGCTTGCAGATAAATTGAATATTGTACAGGGGGATGAGATCGAATTTATTGAGAACGATCAAGGGGATATACTGATTAAAAAGGTCCGGCAAATAAAAATTCCCGAGAGTGTTAGACCCGAAGTACTCGAAGCTTTTTTCGATGTATTTGAAGAGGATCAAGGGATACTCGCTAATCTTAGGGACCGCTAACCATGATTAATTTTTTGTCAATAGAAGAAGTGGTGTCTGCACATTATTTTATGATGAAGAGAATGAATGATGCAGCGCAAGCAGGGGTGAAAGATTATGCATTGCTCGCCTCTGCGGTACATAGACCACAGCAAAGTCCGTTTGGAGAAGATGCGTATCCCTCCTTGTTTGATAAGGGGGCAGTACTATTGGAATCTCTGGTCAAGAATCATTGTTTTCACAATGGAAATAAACGAACAGCTTATTTGGTAACGAAATCATTTTTATTGGTGAACGGCTGGCATCTGCGCATCGAACGTATGCATGCAGTAGAGTTTGTTGTTGATATTGCAAAAGGGATCTATTCATTGAATGCTATAAGTGAATTTTTAAAAGAACATTCAGAGAAAAAATCATAACCAGTCCGAATACCTCGAAATTGTAAATACATACCTTCAAATCCTGGAACAAGATTATCTTAGGGACGATATCACACTTTGAATCACAGCCATGTACAAATAAAGTGGGGCAACGATCACAACATAGCAATTAACTTGCCTTGGGAAGGTTAGCACTTTCGATTATGGAGGAGGAACGATCATGGAGATCTTGAGCTGGGTTGTCGGCATTATTCTATTTGCACTAAGTGGACTTCACATCTATTGGATATGCGGAGGACGGTGGGGGATGACCGCCGCCATTCCCAGCAGTGGAGGGAAGCCGCTGTTTCGTCCATCCAAAATGAGTACGGGAGCGGTAGCCATTTTGCTGGCCCTGGCGGCTTGGCTGGTGCTGGAGTTAGGCGCTGTTAAGCCAATCTTGTTCCCGGAAGGTTTGCTGCGGATCGGAGGATGGCTGCTGGGAGCGGTGTTCACCCTCCGGGCCATCGGAGATTTCCGCTGGGTTGGTTTCTTCAAGAAGGGGAAGGGGACTGTGTTCGCCCGCATGGACAGCCTTTTCTTTTCCCCGCTGTGCTTGATTCTAGGGGTGTCTATTCTGCTTATTACAGCACTCCGATGACCTCGTTCTTCTAACCAAATCCACTTGCGAGCAGTCTTACTACCAGGTCAATCCTCGCTATATTTGGTACGTATAGTCCACTGGCAGCACTCTCTTCAGGAACTGACGGGTACGCTCTTCCTTAGGCTGCGTGAAGATGTCTTTAGGTGTCCCCTGCTCCACGACGGCCCCTCCATCCATGAAGATCACACGGCTTGCGACGTCCCTGGCAAAAGACATTTCGTGCGTCACCACGAGCATCGTCGTCCCTTCTGAGGCAATTTCCTTCATCACGGTCAGCACTTCTCCGACCCATTCGGGGTCCAAGGCAGAAGTCGGCTCGTCGAACAGAATGATATCCGGATTCAAGGCAACGGCTCTTGCAATCCCCACCCGCTGCTGCTGTCCGCCGGACAGTTGGCTGGGGTAGGCGTTATATTTGTCCGACAGGCCGACTTTGTCCAGTGCGGCTCTGCCGATTTCATTGGCCTGCGCCTTCGGGATCTTCCTGCCTGTAATCAGTCCCTCCGTTACATTCTCCAGAGCCGTCTTGTTATTGAACAAATTATAGTTCTGGAACACGAAGGCTACTCTCTGTCTGATGCCATGGATTTGTTTCTTGGTCGCGGTCTTCAGATTGACATCCGTATCCCCGAATAAGGCATGACCCTGGTCGGCCCGCTCCAGGAAATTGATGCACCGGAGCAGGGTCGTCTTCCCCGAACCGCTGGGCCCCAGGATGACGACAACGTCACCCTTGTTGATAGTCAGGTCAATTCCCTTCAATATTTCAAGATTGCCAAATGATTTGTGAATATCTCTAATCTCCAACATGAACTCATGCCCCCTCGCTTATTGTTAGACAGATGCTGTTTTGTAGGTGCGAAGCCTCTTCTCATACCACTTGAATCCGTATTCTACGAGACTGCAAATGATCAAATACACCAGAAAGATATCAATATACGCCTCCACGTAGTTGTAGCCGACATTGGCGGCCACCTTGGCTTTGAGTGTAATTTCCGGCAGGGACATCGCATAACCGAGCGATGTGGCCTTGATCAGATTGGTGGTGGCTGTGCATATATTAGGCAGTGCCGCAACCAATGCCTGCGGAATAATAATTCTGCGGTAGGCCTGAGCCCCGGTTAACCCGGCCGATAGTGCCGCCTCCAGCTGCCCCTTGGATACAGTGCCCAGCGCGGACCGGAACACTTCGATCAGCGTGGCCGTTGTATATAAGGAGAAGACGATGAAGGCGTACCAGATCGGATTGATTTGATAGACATCGGCCTGAATATGGAATTTATTGAATAGAGCGGTTAGCAGTAAGGGGACACTGCTGTATACAATAAAGATTTGCACAATGATCGGCGTTCCCCTTATGAATGAGACATAGACCTGGGCGATCCGCCTCAAAACTCTAATTTGATAGATTCGGGTCAAAGCCCCAAAGAAACCCAGTGGGATTGCGATGACCAAAGCAACGAGCGTAATGATGAAGGCGACCGGTGCGCCAGATAATGCGACGAAAAAGGTTTTGAATAGAAATTCATAATTAAAGCTTTCCGACATGCTGCCGCCCCCTTATGCGGTATTCAAGGCTTGCTTTCCTTTACTGAAGGCCTTCTCTAATCGTAAAAAGACCTGTTCGATCACAATCGATAATACCCAGTAGATGATGGATAATGCCAGATAGGTCTCCAGCGCATGCGCGTTGTAGTTGCCGGCAATGATCAGACTGGCCTTGCCAATAACGTCAATGAGCCCAATCGTGTAGGCTAGTGCGCCCTCTTTGATGAGGGCGATTAAGCTGTTGCCGAAGTTAGGCAGAGCCACTACGAAAGCCTGGGGAACGATGATTCGCAAGTAAGCCTGCAAAGGGCTTAGCCCCACACTTACGGCTGCCTCGAACTGTCCCCGGTCGATGGCCTCATATGAGGTCCGAATGACTTCCGACATTGCTGCCGCGAATTGCAGCGAGAAGGTGATCACCACGAACACGGATTTATCAACGTCGTTCAGATCGATGCCAAATGAACCGGCAAGTGCCGGAATTCCATAGTAAGTCAGGAACAGCAGCACGATGGAGGGCGTACATCTGAGCGTGGTCGTATAGACGCTGGCAGCTCTTCGTGCAATCCCGCTCCTGCTCATCTTGGCCGCTGCAATGATCATGCCGAGCAGGGTTCCGAACAGGACAGATAGACTGGTAACGATAAATGTTACTTTCAGAAAAGGAATCAGCATCGGTATCGCGTCCAGCATATATTTCACATCAAAATATTTGTCCATGGGCCACCTCTATTTATCTCTTGACGGTATCCAGCACCTCAAACAAGTCGCGTCCATAGAACTGCTTGCTCAGTTCATTCGGTTTCTTCTCATCCTTCAGCTTCTTGATAGCTTGATCATACGCATCTGCGAGCGCCTGCTCCTTCTTGTTGAAGAGAGGCCACGTCTTGATAACGGCGAATTCATTATAGACGACATCGTTCGCAAATTTATGGTAGGGACCGTCTTCGGCAACAACCTGCTTCTGGAAAGGACCCTCGATCATAACTCCTCCGTCAACACGGCCTTCATTGACCCATTGAACTACATCAACGCCGAATGTATCGCCGGCTTTCAGCTTGATTTTATTATTCGGATTAGCCTGGTTATATTCATCAATAATGGTGTACTGGGCATTGTTCGCGGCAATAGGGGCCAAAGTGAGTCCCGCGGTAGCGAAGTCCGCCAGTGTCTTCACATTCTCATTCTTCTTCTTGAGTACAAGACCGGCGCTGCTGAGTCCGAGGAATTCCTTAGGGAAAATAAACTTCTTCGTTCTTTCCTGGGTCCAGAATGCATTCTTAACTCCGACCTGGTACTTCCCTTGCTCTACGCCCAGCAGCAAGTCATCACTTGAGGTTCCGATGAATTCAAATTTGTAATCAGGAAGCAGCTCATCCACGGCTTTCATCAATTCGACATCGTAGCCTGTTGGATTCCCTTGATCATCTAACCAGGAGATGGGCTTGGATGCCTGGTCATAGGCGACCTTGATGGTTCTGACCTTTGCCCCCTCGCTGCCGTTCACGGCTGCTGTTGTGGCACTGGAGCCGCATCCGGACAACACCAGGATGAATGCCAAACTGAGAATGAGAACACTAACTATCTTTTTATTGTGTACCATATGAATCCCCCTCACCAAATTCTGGATTTAAAATTATTCAAATGTTAACACCATTATTCCTACCTGTAAAGTGTGTATTTAAAATTGCAGGTGCTTGATGGCATGGCATAATAATTCCTTGACAATGCTGCTTAAGAGAAATAACATCTAATTCATAAAATCTATCGGATTTATCGGTTAATAGACAAAAACAATAAGGGGGGCGAACATATGTTGAATTTATTCATAAGAAATGAATCCCAGCGTGAATGGCTGGAGAAGCTGCACCAGAAGGAGGCCGCATTCAAAGAGAGAGCGGACCGGATTGACAAGTTGGGTATTTTCCCTATGGACAATATTCAGGAATTAACCGAGCTAGGTTATACACGGTCGACCCTTCCCGCTTCTTATGGAGGGTACGGGCTGCGGGTATATGATATGGTTCTTCTCCAGGAGACACTGGCGAGCTTCGATGCTTCCACCGCGTTATCCCTTGGTTGGCACCTGTCGGTTGTAGGGGAACTATTCGAGAAGCGGCTCTGGACGGAGGGCAAGCTGGAATTTATCGCGAAGGAAGTTCAGAATGGGGCCTTGCTTAACCGGGCAGCCAGTGAGGCCCAGACGGGAAGCCCGACGAGAGGCGGACGCCCTGGAACAACAGCGGTGAAGAAAGGTGACAGCTGGGTGATCTCGGGGCGCAAAATTTTCACGACCTTGTCCCCGGTTCTGACTTATTTCATTGTATCTGCCTGGATTGACGAGGAGCAGACGATAGGGCAGTTCCTGCTGCACAAGGATCTGGAAGGACTGCGAATCGAGGAGACCTGGGATACGATCTCGCTCCGGGGAACGGGGAGTCATGATCTTATTCTTGAAGATGTCACAGTTGGCGCGGATCAGCTTGTTGAACTTGGCAGTAAGCCTGTACCTGCGGGTCCGGGAGGCCAGCTCAATGCTTGGCTGCTGCATATTCCGGCGTGCTATCTGGGAATTGCCCAGGCGGCCCGGGATTATGCTCTGAATTTCGCTAACGAGTATACGCCGAACAGCATTAGCGGCCCGATCAGTCAGCTTCCGAACGTTCAGCATCTGCTTGGAGAGATTGATCTGGAGTTAATGAAGGCAAGACATTTCTTATATAGTGTAGCCGCGGCCTATGACGATGAGTCCCGCCGGGGTTATTTGAGCACAGAGCTTGGCGCCGCCAAGCATATCGTTACCAATTCAGCGATTTCCATCGTGGATAAGGCGATGCGCGTAGTGGGCATTCGAAGCCTTCAGAATGATAATCCCCTTCAGCGTTACTACCGGGATGTAAGAGCCGGGCTGCATAATCCGCCTATGGATGATGCAACGCTGAACAAAATCGCATTGTCCGCCATCGAGCAGGCAAAGAGAGCAGCTTCAGGAAACCAGTAGTTAGCTGAATTTTAAGATTAATGTAAGAGTGGGGACAGATGCAGGAAATGAAGCTTTAATATACTGATCATAGAAGAGCAAGCTGACAACTTAGTGAGGACTTCTTTATTTTACCGAAGGGGGATCACTTGGCAATGAAATGGATTTGGCTTGGCATCCTGTTTATGATCAGTGGCTTCATCGCTGATACGATATTTCATAGCATTTATGGATTCCCGGAACATCTTGGTATTCCGCTAGTGCATTACCCCATGTTGATTGGGGCCTTCATGGGAGGGACGGCGGCTTTCCGTCTGTATAAGAAAGGGGAGACAACCCTTAACAAGCAATGGTTCATCCTGATGTTGATACTGGCTGTGGTCAGCTGCGCAGGATGGCTGCTTGATAATCTCGTCTACCATACCCGTGACATCTATGAAGGCGGGCCGATTCAGGAAGTTTTTCATAGCATGGAAAGCTTGGGGGCGCTGTTGTTTTTTGCGGTTAGCTTAGTCATCTCCATCCTCTTGGCTATCAGAAAGGCCCGCTGACTTAAGAAAGAAGCTACCTATGGCAGGTGGCTTCTTCGTTATACGGAAGGCTGCAGGCTTCCCGGAGGGTAGCGGACAATATGTGTGAGGGAGCAAATTCCACTCTGGACAATGGAACATAATATAAGGTGTTCTGCAGGCACCATCAAAGAAGAGACCTCTCAAGGTCTCTTCTTTGTGTATGTGCACAGAAATAAATACACCACAGCAATCTTTGCAGTTCACATAGAAATGAGCTGGACAGCAGGCCATTCTACCTCGCAGAACGGGCCTTTCCGCAGTTGAGAGGGTAATTCCTTCCGTAAGCTCTCCCATAAGCCACAATGCGCTTAATCAAGGACTGGTCAGGCAGCAGGGTAAAAGGGCAGGGGTCCGGACGGGTATTCACTTCGAGAATCCACGGCTTCAGCTTATGGTCCACAGCAATATCAAGCCCCAGCTCGTTCATGAACGGATACCGTTTGGCCATTTTTGCCGAGGTAAGCAGGGCCATGCGGTCCATTCGCCGCAGCAGCTTTCTCGCTCCATGCTTGCCCGCTGGGCGGCGCAGCAGCCTTATAGGGTCATAGATCGTGCCTCCTTGACTGCCGTTCGTCACAGCTTTGCGGGGATGGGCGACCCTTCCGGCTATTCCGGTGGGTTCCCAGATGCGATCAGGTCTGCGCTGAATCATAACGCGGAAGTCATAGGGTCTACCTTTATGCCGAAGCACATGAATCCCCTTCTGAATCAGGTACCGCTTATGCCCTATAATCGTCCGAAGACGCGCGGTGAGTGTCCTGAATGAACTGCATTTCACAGGTCGGACACCTTGATGGTAGGTGTAATAGCCTTTGTGAACTTCAACCCGGATAACCCCTACACCCATTGAGCCGTTGTCCGGCTTCACATAGACCATTCCATAGTGATGAAGCATTTGCAGCAGTGCCCTCCGTGAATAAGGACGGATCGCCGGAAGATGACGGGCAAGCTTACGACTGGAGAGTAGAATATGGTGTTTAAGCAGCTTACTCTTTACACGTCTTTTTGATTTGCTCAAATTGTCAGCCCCTTTCCTTATCATAACTATATAAGTTGAACTTTTGATTTACAGGTAAGGCAGCCGTGCGAAATGTTCTTCCGATCACAAAGAATATGCTTCCGATGTAGCTTTCTTTCAGAAAGCTTGTAGGCGAACG
>RCUK01000391.1_pt1 | contig 41664 bp, 36 predicted proteins | sample 2166381 | NCBI WGS metagenome assembly RCUK01 (sample SAMN09932809, study PRJNA488358) | compost metagenome | isolation source: compost soil in an enriched community | place: Germany: Experimental Botanical Garden | reverse complement strand
CGCTGGCCAGGATAGGCGAGTCGCATCAGGTGCGCTGCGTGGTGCGCGCCGAACCCCAAGGGGACAAGGCATGAGCGACCTTCTGCAAGTCCGCAACCTGGTCAAGCGCTTTGAGAGCGGCGGCGGCTGGCTGGGCGGAGAAAAACAGATCGTGCGGGCCGTGAACGACGTGTCGTTCAGCGTGGCGCGCGGGCAATCGCTGGGGCTGGTGGGGGAATCCGGCTGCGGCAAGTCCACCGTGGCGCGGACGCTCCTGCGCCTGATCGAACCGGACGAGGGCAGCATTCTTTTCGACGGCCAGGACCTCCGGCGGGCGGGCGCCGGCGCCCTGCGCGCGCTGCGACGGCGCATCCAGATCGTGTTCCAGGATCCCTACGCGTCGCTCAACCCGCGCCGCACGGTGCGCCAGGCGCTGGCCGAGCCGCTTTTCGTGCACAAGCAGGGCGATGCGCGCCAGATCGCCGCCAAGGTGGAGCAGGCCATCACCGAGGTCGGCCTGCCGCTGTCCGCGCTGGACCGCTATCCGCATGAGTTCTCGGGCGGGCAGCGCCAGCGCATCGGCATCGCGCGCGCGCTGGTGCTGGATCCGGAACTGATCGTGGCCGATGAGCCGGTGTCGGCGCTGGACGTGTCGGTGCAGGCGCAGATCCTGCAACTGATGGACCGCCTGAAGCGCGACCGCGGCCTGTCATTCGTCTTCGTCTCCCACGACCTGGGCGTGGTGCGGCACTTCTGCGATACGGTCTGCGTCATGTACCTGGGCCGGATCATCGAACGCGGCCCGACCGCGCGGGTGCTGGACCAGCCGCTGCATCCGTACAGCCGCGTGCTGCGCGATTCATCGCCGGTGCCGGACCCGCAAGCGCGCATCCGGCTGTCGAAGATCGAAGGGGAAATCCCGGCGCCGACGCATCTGCCGCCCGGCTGCACCTTCCACCCGCGCTGCGCGCGGGCGCAAGCGGATTGCAGGGCAAGCGTGCCGCCGCTGGCGGACAGGGACGGCGGACGATCGGCGGCCTGCTTTCACCCCTTGGCCGAGGAAGCGTTGGCGCCGGCGTAGCGCCAAGCGGCCCTACGCGATGCGGCGGTTGCTGCTGTCGCGCACCACCAGGGCCGGCGCGAGGCGCTGGCCCTGCGGTTGGCCGCCAGCGATTTTCTGCAGCAGCAGTTCCAGTCCCAGCCGTCCCATCTGATGCATGGGCGAGCGGATGGTTGTCAGGCCGATGGGCAGGGCGCCCGCCAGCGGCGTGTCGTTGTAGCCCACGATGGCGACGTCGCGCCCCGCCTCCAGTCCCTGGTCGCGCGCCGCGCCCATCACGCCGACGGCCAGGAAGTCGTTGACGGCAAAGATGGCGGTAGGGCGGTCGGCGCCTTGCAGCAGCCGCGCGCCCACCGCGCGGCCGGCATCCGTGTCAAAGGGGCTTTCGATGCGCCACTGCGGCGGAACGTCCACGCCATACCGCGCGCAATAAGCGAAGAATCCTTCGGAGCGGTCGCGGCCGGTGCTGGCGAACGGCTCGCCCACCATCACGGCGATGCGCCGATGGCCCATGTCCAGCAGATGCTCTGCCGCCAGCCGGCCGCCCTCCAGGTCGTCGCACGTCACGGCGCAATGCGTGTCCGCATGCCGGCTGACCAGCACGAAAGGCACGTCGCGCCGCGCCAGTTCGGCCAACAGCGGGTTGGGCGGTGCGTCGGCCGCCCCGCTGTGGGCGTCGCCAAGGATCAGGCCATCCACGCGCCGCGCCAGCGCCATCTCGATGAGCTTGCGCTGCTTTTCGGGCACGTCCTGCGTGTTGGACACGAAGGTCAGGTAGCCGTGTTCGGCCGCGGCTTCGTCGATGCCTTCGTAGATGGTGGCCAGCACCATGTCGGACAGGCGGGGCACCAGCACGCCGATCGTGCGGCTGCGGCGCGTCTTCAGGCTGGCGGCATGAGGGTTAGTCTGATACTGCAATTCGGCGGCTAGCGCCCGGATGCGTTTCACGGTGTCCGGCGCCGCGGCGCCACGCGCATCGTCTGCGGAACCGTTGAGGACCCGGGACACGGTGGAAACGTTCAAACCGAGCTGCCGCGCCAGGCTTTGCAGGGTGACTGGGCGCGATTTATTCATGGGGCTGGAGGATACACGCGGAAATAGCGCGGCAGGGCATATCCAGGCAACCTAGGGTTTACACCGAATCGATTTTTGCGTTCGAACCCCTTAGCATTGCGCAACCCAAACGTTTGGGTAAACCGACTGGATCGAAACGCAATGACAACTGAAAGCCAGAATTCCCGGTTCCGGTACCGGATCTTCACCATGGTCGTGCTGCTGGCGCTGATCAACTACATCGACCGCGGCGCCATGTCCTATGCCGCCGCCCACATCACCGGCGAATACGGCCTGGACCGAGGCGAATGGGGTTCGGTGCTGGGTTACTTCGGCTACGGCTACATGGTCGGCGCGCTGTTCGGCGGCATGCTGTCCGACCGCTACGGTCCGCGCAAGGTCTGGATCGTGGCCGGCGTCACGTGGTCGCTGTTCGAGATCGCCACCGCCTGGGCGGGCGATTTCGGCCTGGCTTTCCTGGGCGGGTCCGCGCTGGCGGGCTTTGCCACCATCCGCATCCTGTTCGGCGCGGCCGAAGGGCCGGCATACTCCATCATCAACAAGACCATCGCCAACTGGGCCACCACCCGCGAGCGCGGTTTCGTGGTCGGGTTCGGCCTGTTGAGCACGCCGCTGGGCGCTTTGCTGACGGCGCCGGTGGCCGTGGGCCTGCTGACGCTCACCGATAGCTGGCGCGCCATGTTCTTCGTCCTGGGCGGCGCGGGCCTGGTCGTGCTGGTGTTCTTCATGCGGATCTTCACCGACCGCCCGGAGACCAACCCCCGCGTTTCTCCCCAGGAACTGGCCGAGATCCAGGCTTCGCGCGCCCTGGCGGCCACGGCGGCCGACGCACCCGGCGCGCCCGTGCTGCCCTGGTGGAGCTTTTTCCGCAGCAAGACGCTGGTGCTGAACACGCTGGGCTACTTCTCGTTCATGTACGTGAACTTCCTGCTGCTGACCTGGACGCCCAAGTACCTGCAGGACAACTTCGGCTACAGCCTGTCGTCGCTCTGGTACATGGGCATGATCCCGTGGATCGGCGCCTGCTTCACGGTGCTGCTTGGCGGCCGCATCTCGGACTTGCTGTTCAAGCGCACGGGCAGCCTGAAGATCGCCCGGAGCTGGTTCGCCGCCGCGTGCCTGCTGGCCACCACGCTGTGCTTCCTGCTGGTCTCGCAGGCGCAGTCGGTGTTCGCCGTGATCGCCCTGATGACGCTTGCCAACGCGTTGAACGCCTTGCCCAACTCGGTCTACTGGGCCGTGGTGATCGACACCGCGCCTTCCAGCCGCGTCGGCACCTTCAGCGGCCTGATGCACTTCTTTGCCAACATCGCGTCCATCCTGGCGCCCACGCTGACCGGCTACCTGACCGCGCGCCACGGCTATTCGGTGATGTTCATCGCCGCGTCGGTCGCCACCGCGGTCGGCATGTTCGCTATGCTTCAGGTGCGTCCTGGCGTCGGGCCCCGCGTGCCCGCCCGCCCGGCGCTGCAACCTGGAGCCGCCAAATGACCGAACGCAGTACGTCCGTTCCCCCGCTGGCCGTGGAGCCCGGATTCTTCCGTGGCCGCGGCATCCCAGAATTGCAGCAGGCCATGGCCGAAGGGGGCCTTACCGCGCAGGATCTGGTGCGCCACGCGGGCGCCGCCATCGAACGGCTCGACCCGCAACTCAACGCCTTCGTCCATGTCGATATCGACGCCGCGCTGGCCACGGCGCGCGAGCGCGACGCCGAACGCGCGCAAGGCAAGGTCAGAGGCCCCTTGCATGGCATTCCGGTCGCCATCAAGGACAACGTGGATACGGCCGACATGCCCACCACCATGGGCGCGGCGCACTTTCTGGGGCACCGGCCGCGGGCGGATGCGCACTGCGTGGCGTTGCTGCGTGAAGCCGGCGCCATCGTCGTCGGCAAGACTCTCACCCACGAATTCGCGTACGGCCCCACCGGCGACCGCAGCGTGCAGGGCGCGGCCCGCAACCCGTGGCGCACCAGCCAGATCACGGGCGGGTCCAGCGCGGGCAGCGCGGCCGCGGTGGCGTCGGGCATGGTGCCGGTTGCGCTGGGCACCGACACCGGCGGCTCCGTGCGCGTGCCGTCCGCGCTGTGCGGCCTGGTCGGCTTCAAGCCCACGCATGGCCGCGTGTCGGATGCGGGCGTGTTCCCGCTGTCCCCCACGCTGGAAGATCCCGGCGTGCTGGCCAATTGCGTCGAAGACGCGCAGCTGTTCATGCAGGCTCTGAGCGGGGGAGCCATCGCCATGGCCAGCGCGGGGGGCTCCACGGGCGGCACGACGGGCAACTCGACGAGCAACTCGACGAGCAACTCGACGGGCGGCTCGGAGGGCCCGCGCGTGGCCTGGGTGCCCAACGCCCCATTCGCCATCAACGACCCCGCCGTTACGGCGTGCGTGCGCGCAGCGGCGCAACGCCTGGCCGGCGGCCCGCTGCGCGAGGCGCCGGAAGTAACGCGCCACGCCCGCGCGTTGCAGACCGCGCTGGGCGCCATCCAGCGCGCCGAAGCCTACGAGGTGCACGCCGAGCGCGTCGAAGACCAGCCTGAAAAATTCGACCCGGAAGTGCTGGAACGCCTGCGGGCGTCGCGCGGCGTGCAAGGGTGGGAATATGTGCGCGCCCTGAAGGAAAGGGCGCGCCTGCAAGCCGAATTCGCGCGGCTGTTCCAGGACGTCGATGTCCTGGCCTTGCCAACCGTCGCCATCACCGCGCCCGCATTGCAGCAGCGCAGCGTGGCCGGACCGGGCAGCGCCGGTGTCCGCGAGACCCTGCTGGGCCTGACCAACCCATGGAACGTGCTGGGTCTGCCGGCGATCAGCCTGCCGGCCGGATGGGTGAACGGCCTGCCGGTGGGGCTGCAGCTCGTGGCCGCGGCGGGCGCCGACGAAGCCCTGCTGGCGCTGGCCGCCAGCCGCTGGCAGGCGCCCCGCGAATGACGGGTCTGCCGACCCGTCCACCGGCGGACAGGCGGGCCCTGGCGCGCAGGCGCTGCGGCCGGCGCGAAGGACGCGAAAGCTGGGTAAGGTAGAGTAGATTGCGCGCCCGGCCGGTACGCCGGGCGGGCACGCACCATACCCGCGCCTGCCGCAACGACTTTTAGTGAGCCGCCATGACCGACGAATTGATCCAATTCGGCAAGCTGATCAGCCTGGGGCTGGCGCTGATGCTGCCGCTGGCCAATCCTCTGACCTCCATGACGCTGCTGTTGTCGCTGGGCCAGCAGATTCCCTACAAGGAACGCCAACGCCAGGTGACGCAGGCGGCGTTTTACGTAGTCGGCATCATGGTGGTGACGTACTACGCGGGGGCGTTGCTCATGCACACCTTCGGCATATCCATTCCGGGGCTGCGCATCGCGGGCGGGCTGATCGTGGTCAGCATCGGGTTCAGCATGCTGTTTCCAACGGATCAGCCCCGCGCGCTCGAAGCGGAGGCGGCGGCCGACGCCCAGGATCGCCTGATTCCCAACATCGCCTTCGTGCCACTGGCGCTGCCCGGCACGGCGGGGCCGGGAACGATCGCGATGATCATCAGCGGCGCGGCGTCGATGGATACGGCCATCAAGCCGGACTACGCGCCCTGGGTGGTTGCCTTGACCCCGATCGTCGTGTTCTCGCTACTGGGCCTGCTGTTCTGGATCTGCCTGCATTGGGCTGGCCGCATCGTGGCGGTGATCGGCAAAAGCGGCGTCGAGGCCATCTCGCGCGTGATGGGCTTCCTGCTGGTGTGCATGGGCGTGCAGTTCGTCATCAACGGCGTGCTGGAAATCATCAGCAAGTATCCCGCTGTCTGACCGCTACGCCCCGTAGGCGTGCAGCAGCATGTCGACGCCATAGCGGCAGGTGGCCAGATGCTCGGCCGGCGGGCCGCCTGCATAGCCGCCGATCAGCCGCGCGTGGAATGCGATGCCGTTGATCAGGTTGCCCAGCGTCAACGCCGCCTGGCGCAGGTCGTCGATCTTGAGTTCGCCGCGTTCGCAGGCCTGCCGCAGGCATTGCTCCAGCGGTCCGTGCACCTGCGTGTCCACCGCCTGCTGCAGCGACGCGGCCAGCAACGGCATGCGATGGCATTCCGCCACCAGCAGGCGGTGCAGGGCGACGGATTTGGGCTGGACGGCATAGGTCAGCAGTCGCACGGCCAGGTCATGCAGGGCGGGACCGACCGGCTGCCTGGGACAGGTGCCCGCGAACACCACCGCCCGCATATTGTCCAGTTCGTGCTGCAGCACCGCGGCCAGCAGGCCTTCCTTGTTGCCGAACAATTGATAGGCGGTGGCCGCCGAACCGCCCGCTTCCCGGACGATGCGGTGGATGGAGGTTTGCGCGTAACCGCGTTCCAGCAGCGACCGCGTGGCCGCTTCGATCAGGCGCAGCCGCCGGGCCTCGCCCTTGTTCGTCAGGGCGCGCGGCGTCGATTCGATGGGATCGTTCACCTTGGCTCTCCGTTCTTGCTCTTATTCGGGTTTTTCAATTCAGACAATGTAGCCCGCCGCAGAACTGTAATGTAGAGTACATTACATGATTGACTATTCTGTTTTTGAATACTAAGCGCCGGGCCACCCAAGCCTTGAGCCCCGCGTTTGGTTTTTGCGTAAGACGCTATGACCGACTACCGGATTCAGCCGCGCATCGGGGCGACCCCCGACTCCCCGCTGGCGCCTTCCCTGGCATATCCGCCCGCATTCCTTTGCGCCCCGCCCCGGATGTCCTTGCCATGCGGCAAGCATGTGGCCCACCGCCGCGCTGGCGCGCCGAAGAGGGCGCCATGACGTCCGGACTGCTCACGATTCTGATTTCCCTGGCGGCAGGGGGGCTGTGCATGGCCCTGGTGCGGCAGCCTGGCGTGCTGCTGTATGACTGGTTCGCAACGCGGGCCCGCAAACCGGCGCCCGCCGTCAAGGCATCGCCCGCCATCAAGGCCTCGTCCGCAATCAAGGCATCTTCCGGCGGCAAACAGCACGAGCCCGCCACGCTGGCCGGCTGAATCCCGGCGCTTGACGCGCGGCATCAGCGGGCGTTCAGCGGCCCGGTCTTTCCAGCCCCAGGTGGCCGCGCAAAGTGCTGTGCTGGTATTCCGTGCGGAACAGTCCGCGCCGTTGCAGCACGGGAATCACCTGTTCCACGAAGTCGTCGATGCCGCCCGGCAGCGACGGCGGCATCAGGTTGAAGCCGTCCGCGCCTTCGTTCTTGAACCAATGCTCCATCTGATCGGCGATCTGCTCGGGCGTGCCGACCATTGTGCAATGCCCGCCGCCCGCCGCCAGCCGGCCCAGTAGCTGGCGCACCGTGGGCTGCTCGGTTTCGATGATGCGCAGAATGGTCGCGTACCGGCCCTTGGGGCCCGTGAACGCGGCCAAGGGCGGCAAGGAAGGCACGGGCGCGTCCAGCTCCCAGCCGGAGCAGTCCTGCAGCACAAAGGTGCCCAACTGGCGCAGCGATGCGTCGCTGGGCAGCAGTTCGTCCAGTTCGCGTTGCTTGGCGCGGGCTTCCGCGACCGTTGAGCCTACGTAGGTGACAAGCCCGGGCATGATGGGGACGAATGCGTCCCGCCCCGCGGCACGCACGCGCTGCTTGATGTCGCGATAGTAGGACTGCGCCGCGGGCAGGTCGTAGGCCACCGCGTAGATAGCCTCGGCGCGCCGCGCCGCCAGGTCGCGGCCCTGGTCCGAAGCGCCGGCCTGGAACAGCACGGGATGGCCTTGCGGGGGCCGCGGCACCGTCAGCGGGCCGTCCACCAGAAAGTGTTCGCCATGGTGGCCGATCTTGTGCAAGCGGTCCGGCACGCCGTAGAACCCCTTGCGGTCCACGGCCAGCGCGTTGTCTTCCCACGAGTCGAACAGCCGCAGCGCCACATCCACGAACTCCTCGGCGCGGGCGTAGCGCCATTCGTGCCCGGGCATGGCCTCGTAGCCATGGTTGCGCGCCTCGGCGTCGAACATTGACGTCACCACGTTCCAGCCCATGCGCCCGCCCGAGATATGGTCCAGCGACGCGACCATGCGCGCGGCATGAAAGGGGGTGAAGAAGGTGCTGGATACGGTGCTGATCAGGCCGATATGGGTGGTGGCGCGCGCGATCGCGGCCATGGTGGTCAGCGGTTCCAGATACCAGCGCGGCCCGTCGCCGATGTTGTCCATGGATTGGCCGTCGGCAAAGAAGATGGCGTCGAGCTTGCCGCGTTCGGCGGTGCGGGCCAGGCTTTCGTAGTAGCCGATGTCGCCCAGGCGCTCGGCGGCCGAGTCCGGATGGCGCCAGGCGGCGCGGTGGTGGCCGCAGCCGAAAATGAACAGGTTCAGGTGCATCATGGCGATCAGCGCTCCGCGCGGACGATCGGGCCGCATGAGGGGGCGAGGGGGGCTACAGGCATGTCGGGCTCGTCGGTTCCATCATCAGGCACGCCAACGGGTGCCGCAAGCGGGCGAACTTAGCATAAAACCCGGGGGCGGATCCGCGGCGGCGCTCCCGCGCGCGTTGACATTGCCGCGCCGCTCTCCTAATCTTGCGCCTATTCCTGGGGGAGCCCTGCATGGGCTGAGATTCCGCGTCGCCGCGGTAACCCTTTGAACCTGATCCGGGTAATGCCGGCGAAGGGAAGGACATCGCACGTATCGCGCGCCCTCCCTAGACTTCCATTCATCTTGCGGCCCCCTTATCGGCGGGCCGCTGCGTTGCGTGTCCGGCCGCAGGCCGGCCGCGGGAGGACCGATCTTCATGCTGACCCAATCCACCGCCCTGATGTGGCTGCTGCTGTTTTCCGGCGGTTTCGCCGTGGCCAGCGTGCTGTACACGCGGCGCAAGCGGAGCACGCTGGAGGACTACATCGTGGCGCGCAACAGCCAGGGTTCCTTCGGCACCATCCTGACCCTGATGGCGTCCACGCTCGGCGCCTGGATCCTGTTCTCGCCCGCGCAGGCGGCAACCTGGGGCGGCCTGGCCGCGGTGATCGGCTATGCGCTCGGATCGATGTCGCCGCGCCTGGTCATGATCCCGCTGGGACGGCGCATGCGCGAACTGATTCCGCATGGCCACACGCTGACGGAATTCCTGATGGCGCGCTACGGCAGGCCCATGTACGGGCTTGCGCTCTTCATCATGCTGTTCTACCTGTTCATTGCCTTGTCGGCGGAAGTGACGGCCATCTCCAAACTGGTCGCGATGCTGGCGCCCGTGCCCCTGTGGGCCACCGCGGCCATCGTGATGGGTACAACCTTGCTCTACACCACCTACGGCGGGCTGCGCTCGTCGATCTTCACCGACCAGGTGCAGATGATGGTGATCGTGCCCCTGCTGGTGGTGCTGTGCGTCGTCGGCTGGCAGTCGGCGGGGGGCGCGTTGCCCACCATCGAAGCGCTGCGGGCCAAGGCCCCGCAGCTTCTGGACGTGACCGACCCGGTGGGCGTGAAGGCAGGGCTGACGTTCTTTGTGGCGATCCTGCTGACCGGCATCTTTCACCAGGGCAACTGGCAGCGCATCTATGCCGCGCGCGACGCGCGCACGATGCGCAACGGCTTCCTGCTGGGCGGCGTGCTGGTGGCGCCGTTCATTTTCCTGATGGGCCTCTTTGGCCTGGCTTTCGTGGGCCTCGCGCCGGAAGGCGATAGTTCCATCGCGCTGTTCAGCGTCATCATGCCCCATGCGCCCGCGTGGTTCGTCATCGCCCTGATCCCGTTGGGACTGTCGCTGGTCATGAGCACGGCGGACACGGCGATCAGCGCCGTATCCAGCCTGATCGCGGTCGACCTGCGCCGTCTGATGCCCAACGCGGGGGCCTTGACCATGAAGCGGCTGGCGCGCTGGCTGGTGCTGCTGATGGCGATTCCCGTCATGATCGTGGCGTCGCAAGGCTACAGCGTGCTGTACCTGTTCCTGCTGGCGGACCTGCTTTGCTCGGCGGCGGCCTTCCCGGTGTTCTATGGCCTGTTCAGCCGCAAGCACGACGGCTTCACCGCCACCGCCTCGACGGTCGCGGGGCTGGTGGCCGGCCTGTTCTTCTTCCCGGCGCCGGGCGACAAGCCCACCTACCTGCTTGAATCGTTCCTGCTGGCGGCTTTGGTGCCGGTCGCGACAACCGTGCTGATCCGCTGCCTGAGGCGCCGCCGCAAGGAATTCGATTTCTCGACCCTGAGCGCCGCCGTGCGCAGGCTGGACCGGGAGACGGTTTGATCGCCTATCAAGGGTAGACGATGGTCACCGTCGCTTCCGCCTGCACGCGGCCTGCCGTGAGCTGGCTATTGGAAACGCCAGCCTTCATGACGTACTGCGCGGTGAACGGCGCGGTAATGCTGGCGCCTTCGATATTGCCGGCCGAAAGCTCGACGTAATTCAGGCCTGACGATGCATCGGTCGGGGCCGGGCCGAACGTCATGGGCGTGGATTGACCGTCAAAATAAAGACGGATTCCGACTTGGTTCACGCTGGGGCTAGCGGGGTTTTGACCCAATGTCTGGGTGGTGTTGCCCTGATTTGAATTGTCCGTGAAGTAAATGCGGAATTTCGCATCCTTGTCGCATTGCGTGGCGCTGATGGAAAATGGCTTTTCGCCCACCATGCCGGCTTCTCGCGGCGAATGGTCATAAGCGACCCTGCTGACGCTGACGGGATTGAGCCCGACGCTTTGATTCAATGTTGCAGTGGAAAACGTGCAGGTGGGGGCGGGAGGCGGAGGAATGACGGGAGGGGGGCCTCCCGGCAGATTGACGGCCGGATACACGATGGTTCTTAGGTTGCAGTCCCCGCCTTCAGGGTCGGAATTGAAGTAGATTCCGATGCTTGTCATGCCATCGAGGCTACCCAACGTACCGCCTTTGTAGGCCGCGGCATTGATAACGACGATTTCAAATATCAAGGCGATTCTTACAATTCGGGGCACTCGCGGCGTGGTGACTGGAATCCGCGCCAGTGTCGCCCCGCTTCCAGAGATGAATCCTCCTCCGCTTACCCCATACACCTGGCCATCATAGGACCAACGCGCAACGGTGACGCGTATCCCGGCGCCAGGAATGGATGTCAGCAATGCCGCCTTGTGTTCTTGATTGTACGAATGGTTGTTGGGAAACGAACCCTGCAAATTCAAACTGTCCGAGCTTGTGACCGTGAACGTCAGGTTAAGCGTTCCCTCTTGCCTGGCGACGGCATCGCCGTTTTTGATAGGCCCCGATGGCACTATCGGCGCCCAAGGCACGGATGAACTCCATACGGCCGGAAACGCACCCGAACAATCTCTGACCGCGGCGTTCGCGGTCACGGAAATCGCGATCGGAATCAGCGCCGCAAGACATAAAAACGCGCCGCGCAGCAGCCGGCGCCGGGCTGGGCTTTCCGGCGGCATGCGCGTTTCCGCGTGACGGTGGGGATGGGCGCTCATTTTTCCGATTCCATTCCGCACTGCAACCCGAGGCGCAAGTAGTTTTCGTTTTCTTGCTTCGGCGGCAGCAAGTAGGCAGCGGAACACTGGCGCTCGTCCCAACGCATGGTCAAGTTTCCGCTGTCCTTGTCCAACAGCACGAGCGCCCGGCCAGTGGGATCGGAGATGCCCAACCGATCTCCGGACTCGTTCTCCAGTACCGTGCCAAAAGGCAGGGGCGCGCCCGTGTCGGTCGCCAGTTGGAATTGGACCCGTCTGCCGGTCACGCCGCGGAACACCACGAGCGGGACCGCGCCTCGTCGCGGGACCACTTGCTGCATGCCATTTTCAAGCTCGATTTCACTTCCGCGTTCGCGCGTATCCAGCCCAATCCAGTTTGTCTTGTAGGGCGTCGCATAAGGCATGACGGCATAGCCGTTGTAGCCGGTGGATGCGCCTGCATAATTGTCCAGTTTGATGCCCGGTACGGGTGGATCGATCTGGATCAACGCAAACGTCTCTCCCAGGGGCTGGCCCACGTTGACGCCGCCGGCGTGCGCCACCAGGGAGCCGTAGGCGCTGAAATTGGCAGACTGATAACCAGGGCTGAAACTGAGCCCGCCTCCCACATTCGCGACCGAAGTGTTCGCGTTGAGCGCGGCCGATCCGAAATTCCTGCCCGTGTTGTCGCGGCCTGCCTGCAGCGAATACGCCAGGTCGCGGTCGTCGCCGATATTTCCGTACAGGCCGGTTTGTGCCGTGTATCTGCCATTGCCCTGGTGGGTGGCGCTGACCATGGCGCGGGGGGCGGTGGGCGTGGTCCCGAGCGGGAACGACATATTGAACGAGACGAGCGTGCTGTTCTGCCGAATGTTGCTATTGCCAAACCATGTGCCGGTATCCAGATTCCGCGCGTGAGACACGCCCAAGCTGTACGAGACCTTCCCGATATAGCCGCTATAGCCCGCCGTCACGCTCTGGGAATTACTGCCGTTCCAATATCGCTGATCGCTTCCGGTAAGGAAGAGATTTCCGTACCTTGCGTTCGCGCCCAGTTGTTGGCTAAGGGAGAGATCGACACGCGAACGCGGCTGCGAATAGGGGGGCATGCCGCTCAATTCCTGGACGTGGTCGGTCAGGCTGCGATAAGCCGGCTGCAGGGCGCGGGTGGCGCTGATGCTCACGTTGGTGGCGGACCCCTCCAGGAATTTGCCGTATCGGAGCCGCACTACTTTGCCGGAGCTGTTCGCGCCATTGACCCGGCTTGACGCATGGGTAAGATCGGCGGACAGGGCGCCCATGCTGGAATTTATACCGGCGCCCACTGTCAGCGCCGAGTAGCCGCGTGCCGACTCAAAACCGCCGACCACGGTAAGGTTATTGGTCAGCCCGTATAAGAGTGAACCGCTGGCGAAGGCCGGGGTCCGAAGCCCGGCATATCCGCTTCTGAACTGCCCCATCGCCAGGCTGTGCAACAAACGGCCTTCGCGCACCATCAGCGGAGGGCTGGAAAAGGCTTGGCGGCTGACTCGGCGGCGTCCATCGGCTTCGATGATCGTGATGTCCAGGTCGCTGTTCGAGCCGGACGGAGACAGATCCGAGATTTCAAATGGGCCCGGCGCCACGTTGGCCGTATAGATCAAAAAATTGTTCTGCCGAATCTCCACGGTGGCATTGGTTTCGGCGATGCCTCGGACCACCGGTGCGTAGCCCCGCTCGCTATCCGGGCGCATTCCCTCGTCGGACACCAGTTGTATGCCGCGGAATCGAACGCTGTCGTGGATCGGCGAAAGGGTATAGGTGTCGCCTGCCCAAAATTGGCTCTTCAGCGCAGTGATATCGTGTTGCGCATAAGTGTTGTTGCTGGTGAACGACGTGGCATAGCGGCTGCCGTTATTCAGGTTCGACTCATTCCGCAAGCGCCACCCGCCAATGTTCACGCCATTCCTGAGCCCCAGATTGGAATACCTGGTATTCAGGCTGGCACCCCGGTCGTAGCGCGTGTTGAAGCTGTAGTTGACGAATCCGACCGGTATTCCAGCATCCCACGCCGACGGGTCCACATAGCCTCGCTGTCCTCGGCTCATCGACGCGTGCGGCACGCTCAAATCCAGGCGCAAGCGTTGGGGGTCATAGTTGGCCGTCGCCTGATCGATCAGCGCCGGCAGGGAATAACACGGTTGCGCGGCGGGGTGCATGTTTGGGTACACGTGGGGCGGACCGTGCAGGTTTTCCCCCGGTTTGATCTTCGCCATGTCGACGCCCGCCAGTTCCAGCAGATCCAGAGGCAAACAGGGTTCCACGTCTCCGCTGGGGTTAATTACCAATTCGATGTCGCGTCGGCCCGCGAGGTATTGATTGACATAGATATCCGAGCGATAGGATCCCGGCATGGCGCTGTTGTCGCCTAATAGCGACTGCACATCCAGCGTTTTGCCGCCGCCCTGCAAAAGACCCAGGTTGTATCTCGTTGTTTTCGGCTTTGGTATTGCGGCGATAAGCGGGCGGGCGGATGCGGCGTCGGGTTCCCCGGCGTCGCCGTCCGCGGAAAGCGCCATGCCGCTCAATGACAGGCCGTAGCAGGCGCAAAATAAGCGGACAGGCTTGAGCTTGACGAACGTACGCATGTCATCGCCTCTGGCGCTGCATCAGGAGCTACCCCTGGTCATGGGCATGACGATGGCCTCGGCAGGAGAGTGTTTCCTCCGGCCCGTGGCTCAGGGGGCAGACTTCGCTTCACGTGTCAGCGCCTGGGCGCGCACGGCCGCGCTGGCGTTGAGTTGCGCGGCGTACCCGTCCTTGCCGCCGTAATCATTGATGCTCTCGAATCGCAACGTCGCCTGCTCCGCCGGATCGAACCTGGCGACAGGGAAATAAAGCGTTTGCCCCGGAGCAACCATCGACGAGTGCTTCACCGCCTCGGTCCTTCCCAGAATCCGCAACGTGATCCCACTGATCGAAACGTGATACACGCCGGGATTCCTGACCTGCAGCGCGGGGTTGCCGTTGTTCTTCTCCAGTTTCCATTGCAGCGCCGAAGGAGCTTGCAGCGGATCGCCGGTCAGTCCGGATGGCCGAAAGAAGACTTTGATACGTTGGCGGATCGAGATCTGCAGGGCATTGTCCAGATCGGACATCTCCGGGATTTCCTGCACGTTCAGCCAAAACACGGACTCCCTGTCGGCGGGCATGGTGTCCCCGCCGGCGTGGATTATTCTTAATAATTGTTGTTGGTTGGCCGACATTTTTGCCAAAGGCGGCGTGACGACGAACGGGACTTCGTTGGCGCCACTGGCGTCAAGCGCATCGATCCAGGACTGAACCAATATATTTCCCCCGGAATTGCGCACCGTGATATTGGCTTCTTTATATTTTCCGTCGAATACAACCCGGGTGCGATTCAAGGAAATGGCGGCATCAGCATGGGTGTGCAGCATGGCGGTTGCCGCAAACAGGGCGGCGATTGTTCTGCGCAGAGTCATGACCTCTTTCCCCCGACATATAAGTGCCTCCACCGGACGCGGGACAGCCCTTTCTGGTATCCGGTGGATTTGAGGTGTTCACTTATTCGTACATCAGCGTGTAATTCACCGTTGCATTTGCGCTTCCGGGATCCACTGCCGCAGGGGATACGCCGACTTGGGTCGTGTAATAGGCCAGGAACTGCAAACTTGTCTTGCCCGAACTGTCCAGGTTGGCGACAAAAGTCCTGTCGGTGGGCGAAGTCAGGTCCAAGGGCGTGTTCTGCCCGGGGCGCGTCAAGGTGATCTGCGCGCCCTGGGCAAGGCCATCCAGGCCGGCGCCTTTGCCGCTGGTTATGCCTGCCGTGAGCTCAAGGGTGACACTGGTGCCGGCCGCGCATTGCAGCGTCAGATCGACGGTGACCGGCCGGGTTGGAAGATTGGTTGTGCTCGTGGCCGGGGCGGCTTCACTTCCCAGTGCCATCTTCGAAACGGTGCCCATGTTGTAATTAAAGACGCCCTTGCTGGTCATGCCGGGGCCCGTCACTTCGCACGCGTCGTTGCTGATATCTCCGGTGAAATGAATGACGCCCCTGGCGCCTTCCGTCGGCGCCGCCAGCGCACCCGTCGTCAGCATCAGACCTGAAAGAAATGCGATTTTCAAAGAGATTGGTTTCATGTTTATTCGCTATTGATTGAGTATGAAACGAATAACAGAAATGACATTCCCGATTCCCGGTGCAGTGCTCCGTTATTCTCGGTATGCAATTGATACGTGCATGCAGGGGAGTTTGTGTCTATTCGTATGCGCGAAGAATAGTAAAATTCTTAAAAATGGCGCGCACGCGGGCGACGCGTTACAGGGACGCGTTGTATAGGACTGAGTGAAGGGGAAGTGGCGAGCAAGGGCGCGATGGCGATGCGTTGTAAGCGGCTAGTGCTGCTTTCCGCAAAGGTGGAGCAATCTATTTTGGTCAGTTTGTCCGATATTTGTAGTCAAATTTCGGACAGATTTGCCTCAAGTCCGAAAAAGATATACAAATATCGGACAAAGGTGCCCCATGAACGATATCAAAACGCAAATCGTGACTTATATGGACGCGGGCGGCTCCGGCCAAGTATGCGGACCGGCCGACTTCGCCCATCTTGGCAGCCGTGACGCTGTAGACAAGGCGCTGCAACGCCTTGCCGCCGCTGGGCAGTTGCGCCGCATCGATCGCGGACTGTATGACCGCCCCAAGATCAACAGCCTGACCAAGAAGCCGGTAGCGCCGGACTATCGTGCGGTCGTGGATGCGATCGCACGCCGCGATCAATTGCGTTTGCTGGTCGATGGCATGACGGCCGCTAACGACCTCGGGCTGACCGATGCGGTGCCCGCGCACGTCACGATTCATACGGATGCGCGTCGACGCGCGATTCAGCTCGACAAGTTGGTGATCCAGTTCAAGCTGACGGCCCCGAGCCGTTTGTATTGGGCCGGTCGGCCGGCCATGCGTGTCGTACAGGCGCTGCACTGGCTCAAGGACACGTTACCCACGAATAGGCCCAACATCCTCAAGCGGTTATCTGCGTTGCTGGACGACCCAGCCCAGGGAGACGCCATCCGCCAGGACTTGTTGGCGGGTTTCAACACGTTGCCCGCCTGGATGCAGGGCATAGTCCGCGAATTGCCAGGCTGCGACCTACAAACTGGAGAGACCGAGCCATCAGTGGATGTCTCTTCTACCAAGCGCCATCCACGCGACGAGACCTTGGCATGAATCCGAATTTCCGCACGGTCATCCAGGCGAGTGATGATGAGCGCCGCGGCCTGTTCTTGACAACGACTACCCGCCTGGGGACAGCGATTCAGAATGTCGAAAAAGACTTCTGGGTGTGTTGGGTTCTGGATGCGTTGTTTAATGGTCTTCCTCCTGGTGGGCCGCGATTGTTGTTCAAAGGGGGAACGTCGCTATCCAAGTCTTTTGGATTAATTTCGCGGTTTTCCGAGGACATAGACGTTACGGTATTTCGCCAAGATATCGGCGAACCGATTGAAACCTCGGAACTTGACGCTTTGAGCGGCAAGCAGCGGCGCATTCGTCTTGATCGCATTCGTGCCGCCTGTCACAGGTACATTGCTGAGGTCATGGCGGTGCAACTGAAAGAGATCGCGGCGGGGGTCATCCCTGTCGACGGCTTCCGTGTGGAATTGGACCCTGACGATCCCGACCAGCAGACGCTACTGTTTTGGTATCCCGCTGTGGCGGCTGCACCAGGTGACTACATACGTTCCGCCGTGAAGATCGAGGCAGGTGCCAAGTCCGCGCTGGACCCGCACGAAGCGGCCACCGTCATCCCCTATGTCGCCGATGATCTATCCGATCTCGACATGGCCGTGCGCAATGTCACGACTGTTAAACCCGAGCGTACTTTCTGGGACAAGATCATCATCTTGCACGGACTGCGCCAGTGGCATGATCGACGGGGGAAACTACGCCAGGGCGGGCAGCGTGTCTCGCGGCACTATTACGACGTCTACCGTCTATTGCAGCATTCTGACGTAGCGGCTTGGTTGGCCAACCAAGGCCTGGCACAGGACTGCGCGCAACACGCTAGGTTGTTTTTCGGTAGCGCCGACCTGGGGCTGGACACGGCGGAGAGCGGTTCTTTCACCTTGGCGCCGTCGCCGCCTATGAGCGAAGCGCTCGTGCGCGATTACGTGGCGATGGGAGGAATGATCTTCGGATCGCTGCCCGAGATGAATGAGGTATTACACGCCATTGATGCGTTGGAACACCGGCTCAATGTGCTGAGAGCGTGATTTGGGTTTTGCGGGGAGTGGGGCCCACAACTTGAAGCCCCACGGGTTACCGAAAATCGCTGGTCAGATGCTGTGCTGTGGAGATAGCACTAGCCGCTATGCCAATGAAATCAAGCCCATAGAAACAAAAAAGCCTTGGAACACGTTGTGTCCCAAGGCTTTTCCGTCTGGAATTTTGGTGGAGCGGAGGAGGATCGAACTCCCGACCTTCGCATTGCGAACGCGACGCTCTCCCAGCTGAGCTACCGCCCCAAATCAAGCAAGATCAAGAATATACAGGAATCGTCCTAGCCTGCGCAACACGCCCCAAAAACTAAATTTTCTCAGGCAAATTCCAGCGTGGCGATGACCGGGGCGTGGTCCGAGGGCTGTTCGTTGCGGCGCGGTTCCTTGTCGATGGTGCAGGCCACGCAGCGTTTGACCAGCGGGGCCGACAAGAGCACATGGTCGATGCGCAGGCCGGCGTTGCGGCGGAACGCGAACTGGCGGTAATCCCACCAGCTAAAGGATTTTTCGGGCTGCTCGAACAGGCGGAAGGAATCGGTCAGCCCCAGCTCCAGCAGATCGCGCAGCGCCTGGCGCTCGGGTTCCGACACCAGCACCTGGCCTTCCCACTTTTCGGGGTTGTGCACGTCCTCGTCGGCGGGCGCGACGTTGTAGTCGCCCAGCACGGCCAGCCGGGGGAATTGCTTGATCTCGTCGGCAAGCCAACGGCGCATGGCTTCAAACCATTCCAGCTTGTAGGCGTACTTGTCCGACCCCACGGACTGGCCGTTGGGGCAATACGCGCAGACGACGCGCACGTCGCCCTCGGGGCTGGGGAAGGTCAGCGCCAGCACGCGCTGCTGGGGATCTTCGTAGCCGGGAATGTTGCGCACCATCGACGTGCCGGGCACGCGCGAAATGATGGCTACCCCGTTATAGGTTTTCTGGCCGGCCCAGACGGCGTGATAGCCGGCTTCGGTGAAGGCGGCTTCGGGGAACTTGTCGTCGGTGAGCTTGAGCTCCTGGATGCACAGCACGTCGACAGGATTGGCGGCCAGCCAGTCCAGGACCTGCTGCAGGCGTACGTTCAGGGAGTTCACGTTCCAGGTGGCGAGTTTCATGTTCTTGATAGACCGTTTATGAATGCGGTTCTCGGGGCTGCTGCCTTCCGGCGTTCCGGCCTGGCTACGCATCTGGCGACGCATTCGGGGCGGGGTTGGCGCTGCGCCGGGAATAAGGCCAGATGATACCGTGGCCAAGAAGCGCCCGCCGCCCGCACCCAACAGCATGGCGGGCCAGGGGCTTCTCAGCCCTTGACCAGCCCGCCGTCGACGATCAGGTTCTGGCCCGTCACGGCGCGCGACCACGGGCAGGCGAAGAACAGCACCGCGTCGGCGAATTGCGCCGGCGTGGTGACTTCGCGCAGCGGGGTGCCGGCGGCGATCATGTCGAAGACGGCGTCCGGCGTGGCGGCCGACGCGTCCGTGGTGCGCAGCAGGCCGCCCGACACCATGTTGACGGTGATGCCGTCCGCGCCCAGTTCATGCGACAGGGTGCGGGTGAAGGCCAGCAGCGCGGCCTTGGCGGCGGTGTAGTCGTGGTAGGGCACCACGGGGTTCTGAACCAGGTTCGTGCCTACGTTGATGATGCGTCCGCCGCCGGCGGCGCGCATGCCGGGCAGGACGGCCTGCGTGGTATTGAGCGCGGCGCGCACGCTGCCTTCGAGTTGCGCGTTCATGTGCGCCCAGCTCAGCGTGTCGGCGTGGGGACGCGCGTCGCCGTTGAACTGGAAGGCGGGCAGGGCGTTGTTGACGACGGTGCTGACCGGCAGCCCGAAGTGCTGGCTGGCCTGTGCGACCATCGCGGCGACGGCGGTGGCGTCGCGCACGTCGGCCTGTATGGCCAGCGCGCGGTCCGGCGCCGTGGCCGCCAGAGCTTGCGCGCGGTCGGCGCTGTTCAGGTAGTTGATGACGACCTTGGCGCCTTCACGCAGGAAGGCTTGCGCGATAGCGGCGCCCAGGCCGCGGCTGGCGCCGGTGACGATGACGAGTTGCTGGTCCAGATTCAGTTGGGGGCGTTGCGATGACATGAATTGACGGCTTCCTGCTCAATGTTCCGAGCCGCTGTTGAGCATGCGGCTGCGGGCTTTTTCAATATGGGCGCGCATGACATTGCGCGCGCCCTCGGCGTCCTGATCGCGGATCAGGCCATAGATATGGCGGTGTTCGTCGATGGCGGCGCGGGTGCGCTTCCAGGGTTCGCTGTGCACCAGGTGGCGCATGACGTTCACCGCGTGGCTGACGTCGTACTCCAGCGACTTCAGCACCTGCACGAAGCGCTGGTTGCTGGTGGCGGCGGCGATGGCGCGGTGAAACCCGTAGTCGTGATGGTGCGCGATGGCGCCGGACGCGTCGGCCTCTTCGTAGCCGGTCAGCATGCGGTCCATTTCGTGCAGATCGTCGGGGGTGCGGCGCAGGGCGGCCAGGTAGGCGCATTCGGGTTCGATCACCATGCGCAGTTCCAGGCCTTCGAGGATGTGGCCGACCCGGCGCGCCGGGTCCACGGCGGGCATGCCGCCCATCAGGTCCGGCTTGGCCCGCACATAGGTGCCGGATCCGCGGATCGAATCCACCAGCTGATCTTCGCGCAACCGGTCCAGCGCCTGGCGGACCACGGGCCGCGACACTTCGAACAGCGCGGCCAGTTCCAGTTCCGTCGGCAGCTTGTTGCCGGGCGCGATCTTGCCGGTGGCGATCGCATAGAACAGGCTTTCGTAGACACGTTCGGCAAAGCGCTCGGCGCGCACATAGCCCAGGCCGGACGCCACTTCGGCCAGCACGTCCAGTTCCGGACGGGGGCGGCTGGCGGCCGCCAGCAGCGATTCAAGCTGCGGGTCACGCACATTGCTCATCGGCTGCTCCTGGTCGATGGGGACGGGCTTGTCATTCCGCATGACAAACCCGCGGGGCGGCAAGCCCCTGAATTATTAGGGATAACCCGATCATCCAGAAAAATATCCTGAAGCTTGGGATAAAAGCTGTCAATCCAATTGACAAGTTCCGGGGGGCTCCCGTACCTTGGCATCAAACCACAAAGCCCGCGCGCACGACGCGCTGGCGGCGCAACCGGCCCAGCCGCCGGAGGCGTCTGGAGACCCGCAAATTCCCCCCAACCGGCCGTCCGGCCGCTACTTTACTCCGCGCATCGTGACTCAGAAGAACTTTATCGCCAACCAATGGGTGGCCGCCGCCACCGGTGAAACCATTCCCGTCCTGAACCCGTCCGATGGCAAGCCGTTCGAAGCCATTGCGCGCTCGGGCCAGGCCGATGTGGACCGCGCCGTGCAGGCCGCCCGCCAGGCGTTCGAGGGCGAGTGGGGCCAGATGGCGCCCGCGGTTCGCAGCCGGCTGCTCATGAAGATCGCCTTCGCCCTGCTGGACCGCCAGGAAGAGCTGGCGCAACTGGAATCGGCCGACGCGGGCAAGCCCATCAAGCAGGCCCGCGCCGACGCCGCCGCCGTGGCGCGCTATTTCGAGTTCTACGCCGGCGCGGTGGACAAGCTGCACGGCGAGACCATTCCCTATACGCCGGGCTTTACCGTGCTGACGGTGCGTGAGGCGCATGGCGTCACCGGCCACATCGTGCCCTGGAACTACCCCTTGCAGATCTTCGGCCGCAGCGTCGGCGCGGCGCTGGCGGCGGGCAATGCCTGCGTGGTCAAGCCCGCCGAAGACGCCTGCCTGTCGCTTTTGAAGCTGGCCGAGATCGCCGCCGAAGTGGGCCTGCCCGCCGGCGCCCTGAACATCGTCACGGGCTACGGCCATGAAGCGGGCGCCGCGCTGTCCGCGCATCCCGGCATCGACCATATTTCGTTCACCGGTTCGCCGCAGACGGGCAAGATGGTGGCCCACGCCGCCGCCGAAAACCACGTGCCCGTCACGCTGGAACTGGGCGGCAAGTCGCCGCAGATCGTGTTCGATGACGCCGACCTGGACGCCGCGATGCCGGTGCTGCTGGGCGCCATCATCCAGAACGCCGGCCAGACGTGCTCGGCCGGCAGCCGCGTGCTGATCCAGCGCGGCGTGTACGAGACCGTGCTCAAGCGCCTGTCCGACGCGTTCGCGGCTACGGTTACTGGCCCCGCCGCCGCCGACCTGGACGTCGGTCCCCTGATCAACGCCCGCCAGCATGACCGCGTGCGCGGCTTCCTGGCGGAAGCGGAAGCGCAAGGCATGAAAGTCGCCGCGCGCGGCAAGCTCAAGGACGGCACGCCGGATTCGGGCTTCTACCAGCCGCCCGTGCTGTTCCGCGACGTGCCGCCCGACAGCCGTCTGGCGCAGGAAGAAGTGTTTGGCCCGGTGCTGGCCGCCATGGTGTTCGACACCGAGGAAGAGGCGCTGCAAATCGCCAACGGCACGCTGTACGGCCTGGTGGCCGGCGTGTGGACGCGCGACGGCGGCCGCCAGATGCGCCTGGCCCGCAAGCTGCGCGCAGGCCAGGTGTTCGTCAACAACTACGGTGCGGGCGGCGGCGTGGAGCTGCCGTTTGGCGGTTCGCGCCAGTCGGGCTACGGCCGCGAAAAGGGCTTCGAGGCCCTGTACGGCTTCACCAGCCTGAAGACCATCGCGATCAAGCATTGAGGCGCGGCGGGGCGCGGCGGTCCCTGGCAAAATATCGGTTAACGTTGATGTTTTGCTTTTGGGGCCTGCCGCCCCGCATTCAGGATCCGTATGTTCACCGGTATTGTTCAAGGCACCGCGACGATCGCGAAGATCGCGGATCGCGAAGGCCTGCGCACCTTCACGCTGGATTTCCCCCCTGGTTTCTGCGTTGACCTGGCCATCGGCGCCAGCGTGTCGACCGACGGCGTCTGCCTGACCGTCACCGAAATCCTGTCGGAAAATCAGGCTACCTTCGATGTCATGCAGCAAAGCCTGGCCATCACCACCCTGGGCAGCTACGCCGAAGGCGACCGCGCCAACGTGGAACGCGCGGCCAGGGACGGCGCCGAGATCGGCGGGCATCCCCTGTCGGGCCACGTGGACTTCACGTCGGAAGTGCTCATGGTGAAGTCGTCGGACACCAACCGCCTGATGCGCTTCAGCATCCCCGAGGCCTTTCGCAAGTATGTGTTCGCCAAGGGCTACATCGCCATCAACGGCGCCAGCCTGACGGTATCGGAGGTCAACCGCGCCGAGGGCTGGTTCGAGGTCTGGCTGATTCCCGAAACGCGCCGCATGACCGTCTTCGAGGACAAGCAGGCGGGCGATTCCGTCAATATCGAGATCGAACGCAGCACCCAGGTGGTCGTCGATACGGTGCGCGAAACCGTCCAGGAAAGCCTGGGCAGGCTGCAGCCCCTGCTGGAGGCGATACTCAAGGAAAAGGGACTGACGCTGGAAGACTTTGTCAGTCCGCAGGGCAAGCTGAAGTAGGCATTGCCGCCGCGCTCAGCGCGCCGCGAAGGCCCGCCCCAGCGGCCGCACGCGGATCCCCGGCTGCAGACGGGTCCAGGGCAGGTCGGCGGGATCGGCCTGCATGGGCCCCGGCGCCTTGGCCACCAGCACCTCGTGCGCGATGGGCTGGAAGTCCGCGCGGAAATGCACCGAACTCTTCACCACCAGTATCGACATTTCCTCGGGCTGCACGCCGCCCACGCGGAACAGGTTGCGGTCCAGCATCTGCGCCTTGCTGGCGCTGACCACGATCCGCACGCCGCCGATCCTCAGGCCCGCGACGGCGCCCAGGTCCACATCCATGCCGTGCATCATCGGCCCATCGAAGCGCAGCTTGCCGGGCGACAGCGTTTCGACGATGAACTCGCCATCGAAGGCGGCATCGCCCGCCACGCCGGACTGCCCGCCCAGGCTCAGCCGCACCGTGGCGCCCACCCCCGCGGCCGTGGCCTGGCGCACCGCCTCGGGATCATAGAAGAGGCCCAGCGCCGCATTTTGCGCGTCGGCGGCCACCAGCGCGCGCAGCATGCCCGTGGTGTTGGCGTCGCCGCCCGCGCCGGGATTGTCCTGCGTGTCGGCGATGACCACCGGGCGCGAGGCGCCGGTTGCCAGGGCCTGCGCGCGGCGCACGGCCTCGGCGGGTTCCAGGAAGTCAGGCGACCATTCCGGCTCCAGCTCCAGCACGCGGGTATATAGCGATTCGGTCACCCGTTCGACGGCGGCGGCGTCCGTGCCGTAGGCCCACACGACGGGTCCGCACTCCGGAAAATCCGCCGCCGGGAATCCCGGCGCGAACGAGATGGACGCGACGCCCGGCGTCTGCTCCAGGCGCGCGAGCATGTCGTAGACGCCATGCGACGGCTGCAGCATGGTGCACATGCCGTTGATCGGAATGAGAAAGGGCAGCCTGCGTTCGCGCCGGACCCATTGCCCGCCCGCCTGGATGCGGGCCAGCAGCAGGCGCGCGGCCTGCACGCCGGTGTCGGCCATGTCCACATGCGGATAGGTCCGGAACGCGACCAGGCCGTCGGCTTCCCGCAGCATTTGACCGGTGACGTTGGCGTGCAGATCCAGGCTGGCGACGACCGGCACGTCCGGCCCCGCGATCTGGCGCACGCGGGCAAGCAGTTCGCCCTCGCCATCGTCCAGGTGTTCGGTGACCATCGCGCCGTGCAGGTCCAGATAGATGGCGTCGTAGCCGCCGGCCCGCGCCGCGTCGAGGATTTCGCCGGCGATGCGCTCGTAGGCGTCGCGGGTCACGTGGGCCGACGGGCTGGCGCCCGCCCAGATTACCGTGTCAACGGTATGGCCCTGTTCCATCACGGCGTTGATGAAGCCTCCGGCCGGGATGTTGACCTCGCGCAGCGCCAGCATGTCCTTGCCGCGCACCATGGCGGGAAAGCCCTCGCCGCGGACGAAGTTCTCGTAGCCCGCCTTGGACGGGGCGAAGGTGTTGGTTTCATGCTGGAAACCAGCGACCAGAATATGCATGATTTTTTCCTGTGGGGCGGAATGCGGACGCAGGGGCGCGGATCGGAGAGGCTTGGACCGTGCCGCCCAGGATACCGTGTATGCGACGCGCCGAGGCCCCCGCGCCAGCGCATGCGCACTCAGGGACAACGCGGATTGCGTCTTCCTCCCGGCATACAATGAAGCCACCTTCGGAGGTACCTATGTCGGCGATATCCGATATCAAAATTCGCCCCCTCGAGCGTGGCGATCTGCACTTCGTGCACAAGATCAACAATAACGACGTCATCATGCGTTACTGGTTCGAAGAGCCCTACGAGGCCTACGACGAACTGGTCGCCCTGTATGACCGCCACTTGCACGACCAGAACGAGCGGCGCTTCATCATCGAACACGACACCGGCCAGCCCGCCGGCCTGGTCGAGCTGGTCGAGATCGACTACATCCACCGCCGCGCCGAATTCCAGATCATCATCGCGCCCAGCTACCAGGGCCGCGGCTACGCCAAGGCGGCGACGCGGATCGCCGTGGGCTATGCGTTCCGCGTGCTGAACCTGCACAAGGTCTACCTGGTGGTCGACAAGGACAACACCGCCGCCGTGCACGTGTACGAACGCTGCGGCTTCCAGATAGAAGGGCTGCTGAAGGAAGAATTCTTTTCCAACGGCGCCTATCGCGACGCCTACCGCATGGCCCTGCTGCAACACGAGCACTTGCGCGATGTCGGGCCGGGCGCGCCGGACGCGCCCGTGCTGCGCGACTGGCCGCAGGAAGAACAGACGGGCTGAGGCCGCCCGCCGTGTCCGGCGGCGCGGGCGAGGATCAGGGCTTGAAGAACGCCGTGGGCGTCATCAGCCGGTTCTCCTGGCTGATCAGGTAGCCCGCGTCCGCGCTCTTGGCAAGGTAGCCCGCCCAGGCAGGATCCTGCTGCAGCGCGCGGCGCTTGGCGTCGCGGTCGGCGGCGCTGTCATAGACCCAGATGTGCATGTAGCTGTTGACGTTGCCCGTCTCGGTCTGCATGTAGGCCAGGGGCTTGCCCAGGTGGCGGCTTTGCACCTCATAGCCATGCTCGGCATAGAGCGCCAGGTGCTTCTTGATGGTGCCGGCGCGGCAGGTGTAGGTTCGTACGTCGTAAAGCATGGTGCATCCTTGATATGGGTGTTGCGGAAATTCGTCGGGGCCCGAACGCGGCCCCTGTCAGGGGCTCGGGCGCTAGTCGGCGGTGGCGCCGGACTGCTTCACCAGCGTGCTCCAGCGCGCCACTTCCTGGTTCACGTACTGCTGGAAGGCGGCGTGGCCGTCGCCGACCGGATCGGCGCCCAGTCCCTTCAGCTTGTCCTGCACGGCGGGATCGGCCACGCCCTGGGTGATCGCCTGGGACAGCTTTTCCACCACGGGCGCCGGCGTGGCGGCGGGCACGAACAGGCCGAACCACGAACGCGCGTTCATGGCGGGGTAGGGCGTTTCGGAAAATGCCGGCACGTTGGGCAGGGACGCGTGGCGCTGCGTGCCGGTCACGGCGATGGGCGTCAGGCGGCCGGCCTGCACCTGCGACAGCACCTCGGGCAGGTTGGCGAACATGATCTGCACCTGGCCGCCCATGAGATCGTTCAAGGCTTGCGAGCCGCCCTTGTATGGCACGTGCGTCATCTCCGCGCCGGCCAGCGAATTGAACTGGGCGCCCGCCAGGTGCGATGCGGTGCCGGTGCCGCCCGATGCATAGTTCACGCGGTTGCCGTTGGCCTTCGCGTAGGCGGCCAGTTCTTCCGGCGTCTTGGCCGGCACCGACGGGTTCACCACCAGCAGCAGGGGCACGGACGCCAGGTTCGACAGGCCCGCGAAGTCGCGCGTCAGGCTGTAGTCCAGCTTGTGATAGAGCGTGGCGTTGATGGCATGGCTGGACGTGGCCATCAGCAAGGTATAGCCGTCCGGCTCGGATCGCGCCGCCATCACGGCGCCGATATTGCCATTGGCGCCTGCCTTGTTTTCCACCACCACCGGCTGGCCCAGGCGGGTGGACATGGATTGCGCCACGGTGCGCGCGATCACGTCGGTGGCGCCGCCCGCGGCGAAGGGCACGATGATGCGCAGGGGCCGTTCGGGGTAGTCGGCGGCGGCGGCGGACGCGGCCGCGCCCACGGATGCCACGGCCAGTGCCGCGGCCGCCGTCAGCCGTCGCAGGGGAAGCAGGGGATGGTTCATGTCTCTCTCCAGTGTTGGATTTTTTTATGGGGGCGCCGGGCGCCATCCTTCGGGACGGCGCGCGGCAATCCGCTCCCGGGCTTCAGGACGCGGCAAGGCGCGCTTTGTCGCGCAGGCTTGTCAGGGTGGCCCGCGGCGTAATCACCTCGGGGTCTAGGCTGAGTTCGATCAGATAGGGCGAGCCGCTGTCCAGCGCACGCGCCAGGGCGGGCTCGAAGTCGTCGTGCCGGGCCACGCGTTCGGCGGGCACGCCGAACGATTCCGCATAGGCCACGAAGTCGGGGTTGCAGAGGTCCGTGCCGATGGTCCTGCCGGGGTAGTTCACTTCCTGGTGCATGCGGATCGTGCCGTACATGCCGTTGTTGAACACGATGAAGACGACGGCCAGGCGATGCTGTTTGACGGTGGCCAGTTCTTGCGAGGTCATCAGGAAGCAGCCGTCGCCGGCCAGGCAGACCACCTGGCGGTCGGGATGGCGCAGCTTGGCCGCGATGGCGGCAGGCACGCCGTAGCCCATGGCGCCGCTGGTGGGCGCAAGCTGGGTGCGAGGATGGCTGAATCGGTAGTAGCGATGCGCCCAGGCGCTGTAGTTGCCGGCGCCGTTGGTCAGGATGGCGCGCGGATCCAGGCGCTCGCGCAAGGCGGTGATGACGCGCGCGGGGTCCATGCGCAGCTCGGTCGCGGGCGGCTCCGTATAGCGCAGGTAGCTCTGGCGCAGCCCGTCCAGCCAGCCGCGCCAGGGGGCGGCATTCAGCGGTCCGAGTCCGGCGGCCTGATCGGCAAAGGCGTTCAGGTCCGACTGTATTTTCAGCGCGGGCTGGTACACGCGGCCCAGCTCTTCGGGGCTGGCCAGCACATGGATCAAGGTCTGCCTGGGCACGGGAGACTGCAGCAGCGTATAGCCGCCGGTCACCATTTCGCCCAGGCGCGCGCCCACCGCCAGGATCACGTCGGCGCGGCGCACGGCGTCGGCCAGTTCGGGGTTCACGCCGATGCCCACTTCGCCCACGTACTGCGAATGATGGTTGTCGAACAGATCCTGGCGGCGGAACGAACACGCCACCGGCAGGCCGTTCAGGCTGGCGTAGCGGGTCAGGTTGTCCAGGCCCGCGTCGGTCCAGCCCGAGCCGCCCACGATCATCAGCGGCCGCTGCGCGCCGGCCAGCAAGGCGCGCATGCTGGCCAGCGCCTCGGGCGCGGGGTGGGCGTGTGGAACCTGTATCGTGCCGCAAGACTGCGCAAAGGCCGATTCGGTCAGCATGTCCTCGGGCAGCGCCAGCACGACGGGACCCGGCCGGCCCGACATCGCCACCGAGAAGGCGCGGTTCATGTATTCGGTGACGCGCGCGGCGCTGTCGATCTGCGCCACCCACTTGCTGAACTGCCCGAACATGCGGCGGTAGTCGATTTCCTGAAACGCTTCGCGCTCGACCATGTCGCTGCCGACCTGGCCCACCAGCACGATGAGCGGCGTGGAATCCTGAAACGCCGTCTGCACGCCGATGCTGGCATTGGTTGCGCCGGGGCCGCGCGTGACCATGCAGATGCCGGGCCGGCCCGTCAGCTTGCCGTGCGCCTCGGCCATGAAGGCGGCCGCGCCCTCGTGGCGGCAGGACACCAGGCGTATCCGGTCCTGTTCGGCGTACAGCGCGTCCAGCACATCCAGATAGCTTTCTCCGGGAACACCGAAAACGGTGTCCACGCCGTGTTCCAGCAGCGCGCGCACCACATGCTGGCCGCCCGTCATCAAGGTTGGGGTGTCGTTCATCGCAGTTTCAATCAGGCCGCAAGGCGGCGGGGGTTGAGTTCGGATGAACTTTACGCAGCCCGGCGGCGGGCGCGTTAGGACAGATCGGAGCTTGTGTTGTACTTTTTCGCGGATCTGCCCGGCGCGGCCGTCATTCGATCGGGCGGTAGTGCTTCTTGCGGAAATCGCCCGGCGTGCAGCCGGTGCGCTTCTTGAAGAAGCGCGCGAAGTAGGCCGGATCCTCGAAATTGAGCTGAAACGCGATTTCGGCGATGCCCATGGCCGTATTGCTGAGCAAGCGCTTGGCTTCGAGCGCGATGCGCTCCTGCACCAACTGGCTGGCGGTGCGCCCGACGCTGCGCTTGACCGCCTCGTTGAGCTGGCGTTCGCTTACGCACAGCGCGTCGGCGTACTGGCGGACGGCCCCGAAATCCAGATAGTGTTCCTCGATCAGCATCGTGAACCGCTTGGCCAGCGAATAACTGGGGCCGGCGGCGGCTTCGCGCTCGTCGGCCGGATAGAGCCGGCGCAGCTGCGTCAGCAGAATCAGCAGATAGGAGCGCACCACGTCGAAACGCCCGGTCTGGCGGTCGCGGGTTTCGCGTTCGATTTCATCCAGCAGCGGCAGCATGCCGTCATGCTGCTCACGCGTGAGATACAGGGCGGGCGAGCCTCCCGCCACATGGAAGAAGGGAAATTTGGCGATGTCGTCCGCCCGCGGGAACATGTGGGCGAAGAAGTCCGTGCTGATGTTCAGCACATAGCCGCGCGGCTTGACCGAGGATGTCCAGGCGTGGATCTGGCCGGGCGACAGAAAGAAAACCGAGTGGTCGCGCACTTCGTGCTGCTCGAAGTCCAGCATGTGCGTGCCGCGCGCCTCGCTCATCCAGAGCAGATGGTAGTAGTTGTGCCGGTGCAGAAAGCCGCGCGGGATGTCGTCGCGGTCTTCCAGGCGCACAAGATCGAAGTAGAACGAACCCTCGCCCGAAAAATCCGAGGATTCAAAGGTGGGAAACGGTTCGGGGTAGGGCGAATTCGTGCCTGCGGACAAGCGGGAGTCTCCTTGACCGCGCGCGTGGCGGCTCTATTTTTCGCCATCATAAAGGCAAACGCCGCCGACCCCGCAAGCCCGGGCCGGCCGTGTCAGTGGCCAGCCGGCGCGGCCCGCAGCAGCCGCAAGCCGTTGGCCACCACCAGCAGGCTGGCCCCCACGTCGGCAAACACCGCCATCCACAGGGTCGCGTTGCCCGTCATGGCCAGGGCCAGGAACACGGCCTTGATGCCCAGGGCCAGCGCGATGTTCTGGATCAGCACGCGGTGCGTGGCGCGCGACAGGCGCAGGAAGGTGCCGATCTTGCGCAGGTCGTCGTCCATCAGGGCCACGTCGGCCGTTTCGATGGCCGTGCCCGTGCCGGCCGCGCCCATGGCAAAGCCGATGTCGGCGCGGGCAAGCGCGGGCGCGTCGTTGATGCCGTCGCCCACCATGCCGACGCGGACGTCCGGCGCCAGCTTGCTCTCGATAGCCGCCAGCTTGTCTTCCGGCAACAGGTCGCCACGGGCTTCGTCGATGCCGACCTGTTGCGCGATGGCCTGGGCAGTGTGCGTGTTGTCGCCCGTCAGCATCAGCGTGCGCACGCCCAGCGTGTGCAGGTCCGCGATGGCCGCGGCGCTGCTGGGCTTGACCGTATCGGCCACCGCGGCCAGCGCCAGCACGCGGCTGCCGTCGGTCAGGGCGATGGCGCTCTTGCCTTGGCGCTCCCATTCGTCCAGGCGGGCTTCCAGCCTGTCGCTGGCGACGCCCAGCTCGCGCATCAGGCGGCGGTTGCCGAGCTGATAGGTCACGCCGTCGACCTGCCCGCTGACGCCGCGGCCGGGCAGGGCGGTGAAGGCCTGCACGTCAAGCAGTTCGTGGCCGGCCGCGCGCGCCGCGTTGGCCACGGCGAGCGATACGGGATGGTCGGAGCGGGCCGCCAGGCTGGCCGCGATCAGCGCGGCGGGGTGGCTGAGCTGTTCCGGCGCATCCCAATCCTGCAGGTCGGTCTGGACGGGCTTGCCGTGCGTGAGCGTGCCGGTCTTGTCCAGCGCCAGCCATTTCAGGTTGCGGCCTTCTTCCAGGTAGACGCCGCCCTTGACCAGGATGCCGCGGCGCGATGCCGCGGTCAGGCCGCTGACGATGCTGACCGGCGTGGAAATCACCAGGGCGCAGGGGCAGGCGATGATCAGCAGCGCCAGCGCGCGGTAGATGGCGTCGAACCAGGGCTGGTTCCACAGCAGCGGCGGCACGACGGCCACCAGCAGCGCGACGCCCACCACGGCGGGCGTGTAGATGCGCGAGAAGCGGTCGATGAAGCGCTGGGTCGGCGCGCGCGCGCCTTGCGCCTGCTCCACGGCGTGGATGATGCGCGCCAGCGTGGTGTTGCCGGCCGCCGCGGTGACGCGGTATTCAAAGGAACCGGCCGCGTTCACGGTGGCCGCGAAAACGGGATCGTCCTGGCCCTTTTCGACGGGCAGGCTTTCGCCGGTGATGGGGGACTGGTCCACGGCGGAACTGCCGCTCACGACGATGCCGTCGGCGGCGATCCGTTCGCCGGGCCGCACGCGCACGATGTCGCCCGCCTGCAGGCTGGCGGCGGGCACTTCCGTCCAGTTGCCGTCGGCCTGGCGGACGGTGGCGGTTTCCGGCGCCAGGTCCAGCAGGCCGCGCACGGCGTTGCGCGCGCGGTCCAGCGAACGGGCTTCGATCAGCTCGGCCACGTTGAACAGGAACATCACCATGGCGGCTTCGGGCCATTGGCCGATCAGCACCGCGCCCGTGACGGCGATGCTCATCAGGGCGTTGATGTTCAGGTTGCCGTTGCGTATCGCGATCCAGCCCTTGCGATAGGTGCTGACGCCGCAAGCCAGGATGGCCGCCACGGCCAGCGCGGCGGTCAAGGCCAGCGGCGCCTGCGCGAAATGCGAGATTTCGGACAGCGCGGCCAGCACGCCCGCGCCGCCGATCAGCCACCAGTTCACGGTCTTGGCCGCGGGGGCGGGCGTGCCCGGGGCGCCGTCGGCCAGCGGTTCCGGTGTCATGTCCAGCGACTTGATCGCGGCGATGATGCGGTCCAGCGCGCCTTCGGCATGCACGACCGTCAGGACGCGCTGCATCAGGTTGAAGTCCAGCGCATGCACGCCGTCCAGGCCGTCCAGCTTCTTGCGGATCAGCGTTTCTTCGGTGGGGCAGTCCATCTGGCCGATGCGCAGGCGCGCCAGCACCTGGCCGGGGCCGGCCGCCAGCGTCGCGGCGCCCGCGCCGGATACGCCGACGTCTTGCGCGGCGTGGTCGTGGCCGCAGCAGGCCGTGCCGCCGTGGGCTACCGGTTCCTGCGCATGTCCGACGCCGCAGCAGGCGCCGCCCGGTTCGGCGGTGCGATGTTCATGTTGTTTGACCGTAGGTAAAGACATCGTCCCACACCTTCAAATAAGCTGATGTGGCAATTGAACACCTTGGAGTTACTATAGGGTCAACCCCCCTCAATCATTCGGATTCGATCCGGGAGACAACGATGCGTATCGGCGAATTGGCGACGGCGGCCGGCACCACGGTCGAAACCGTCAGGTATTACGAAAAGGAAGGGCTGCTTCCCGCACCGGACCGGGGACTGAACAACTACCGCAGCTACGGGCAGCCTCACCTGGAGCGGCTGCGCCTGATCCGCAATTGCAGGGCGCTGGATATGACGCAGGACGAGATCCGCGCCATCCTGTCCCTGGCGGACAATCACCAGACGGGTTGCGGCCCCATCAACGAACTGTTCGACGAACATATCGCGCACGTCGACGCCCGCATCGCGGAACTCACGCAGTTGAAGGCCCAGCTTGGAGAATTGCGCCAGCGCTGCCTGTCCGCCAGGCCCGACACGGAAGACTGCGGCATCCTGCATGGCCTGAGCGAAATGCAGGTTGAAGAGCGCCAGGAGCGGCACACGCACCTGGGCTGAAAGCCCGGCCAAGCCAGCCTACTAGGGAAACCCCGATCCGTTTACAACGGATCGGTGGATTGTTTTGCCTCATCTTGGCATGTAAGATGTCCAACATCCAACAAATGACGGAAGGCGCCGGTTTTCATCGGTCACCGTTCCGGTCAAGAAGATGCGAGGCAGACAAGCATGGAATCAAAACCTCTGAGCCGGTTCACGGTTCTGGACCTGACCCGAGTGCGTTCCGGGCCGGCCGCGGTGCGCCAGTTCGCGGATTGGGGCGCCACGGTCATCAAGATCGAGGAACCCGGCGACGAGCAGGACGACAAGCCCGGCGGTTCCGCGCAGTTCGCCGATTACCAGAACACGCACCGCAATAAGCGCAGCGTGACGCTGAACCTGAAGCATCCCCAGGGGCGGGCGCTGTTTCTGGACCTGGTGCGCCAGGCCGATGTGGTGGTTGAAAACTATCGCCCCAACGTGAAGTTCAAGCTGGGCATCGACTATGAGTCACTGCGCAAGGTCAATCCGCGCATCGTCTATGCCAGCGTATCGGGCTTCGGGCAGGATGGCCCCTACGCCACTCGTCCGGGCCTGGACCAGATCGCGCAGGGAATCGGCGGTTTGATGTCCGTGACCGGCGAGCCCGGCCGCGGCCCGATGCGGGCAGGGATCCCCATCGCCGACCTGACCTCGGGCCTGTTCTGCGCAATCGGCATCTTCATTGCGCTGCTGGAACGCGAAGTCTCGGGTCAGGGGCAGTGGGTCCAGACGTCGCTGCTGCAGTCGCAGGTTTGGATGATGGATTTCCAGGCGATGCGCTGGCTGATGAACGGCGAGGTCCCGGGTCAGAGCGGCAACGATCATCCCACCAGCAGCCCCACGGGCGTGTTTCCCACCCGGGACGGCTATATGAATATCGCCGCCATGGGCAACGACATCTATGCGCGCCTGTGCCGGGTGCTTGAGATCCCCGGTCTGATCGAAGACGAACGATTCCTGACGGTGCCGCTACGCGCGCGCAATCGCGCCGCGCTGAACGCCGCCATCGGCGAACGCACCGCGACGCGCAATACGGCTGAGTGGATTGCGCTGATGAACGAACAGGGCGTGCCTTGCGGCCCGATCCTGGGCATGGACCAGACTTTCGAGGACCCACAGGTGCGGCACCTGAATCTCAGCCGCCAGATCCAGCATCCCGGCCTGGGGCCGATTTCGGTGGTGGGGCAGCCGATGATCCTGAGCCGGACCGGGCCGGGCGAGATGGCGCCCGCGCCGGAGCGGGGCGAGCACAACGGCGACGTGTACGGCGGCATGCTCGGTCTGGCGCCGGCCGACCTGCGGCAGCTGGCCCAGGACGGCGTGATCTGACGCGAGAAGGCTAATATCGCCGCCATGGCCGCCGGAAACAGGGCGGCCCCGACGGAGCCCGCCCCATGATGAACGCCACTTCCACCGCCACCGACCAGGTTTTTTCCAGCCTGGGACGTCCTGACAATCTGCCCGACGAGATCGCGGCGCAGATTCGCCAGAAGATCGTCTCGGGCGAGTTCGAGCCGGGCCAGCGCCTGCCCACGGAATTCGAACTGGCCCAGATGTTCGCGGTCAGCCGGAATGTCGTGCGCGAAGCGATCGCCCGCCTGAAGCTGTCGGGGTACGTGGACACCCGGCGCGGCGTGGGCACCTTCGTGGCGCTGGACATGGGCACGCGCAATTTCGAGATTGCGCCCGAGGACCTGCTGCAGCCCGAGCCGCTGGCGCATATTTTCTGGCTGCGGGTCGAACTGGAGTCGGGCGCGGCCGCGCAAGCGGCGCTGCATCGCAAGCCCGAGCAGATCGAGACCCTGCGACAGGCCCTGTTGAAGGTCGACGCCGCCGGCAATGACTGGCAGGCGGGCGCCGACCATGCGCTCGACTTCCACATGGCGGTGGGCGAGGCGACCAACAATCCTTATTTTGTCCGGTTGCTCGCGCACCTGCGGCACGTGTTCCGCGGCGCCGTGCGCACGCTGCGCTACACCAGCGCCGGCACTGAACGCGTGGCTGAGATCGAGCGCGAGCACCACCTGATTTTCGATGCGATCGCCGCGGGCGACAGCGATGCGGCGCGACAGGCCATGCGCACGCACCTGACCAACGGCATTCAAAGACACCAGACAGTCATACAAGGAAAGCAACCGTGAACATCCAACGCATCCTGCAGGGCGAGATCACCGATCACATCGTGGCTGAAAAGCGCGGCGCGGCGGGTTGGCTGACATTCAACGATCCGCAGCGGCACAACGCCGTTTCGTATGCGATGTGGGAAGCCATTCCGGTCGTGCTGAAGGCGTTCGGACAGGATCCGGAGATCCGCGCGGTGGTGCTGCAGGGAGCGGGTGGCAAGGCGTTCGTCAGCGGCGCGAACATTTCGCAGTTCGATACCTTGCGTAGCGGCGAAGAGGCGGTCCAGGCCTACGAGGTCGTCGCCGAGGCGGCGCAGTTGGCGCTCTACGACTACGACAAGCCGACACTGGCGTACATCCAGGGCTATTGCATCGGTGGCGGCTTGAACATTGCCTTGTGCTGCGATATCCGGCTGGCGTCGGAAGGCAGTTCGTTCGCGATCCCCGCGGGCAAGCTGGGGCTGGGCTATCGGCTGACCGCGATCCGCAACCTGGTCACGGCGGTCGGCCCGGCCAATGCACTGGAGATCTTCCTGACGGCAGCGCGCTATACGGCGCAAGAGGCCAAGGACCTGGGCCTGCTCAGCAAGGTGGCGCCCGCCGAGGAATTGCCCGCGGTGCTGGACAAGATGCTGTCCCAGATCCAGGCCAATGCGCCGCTGACGTTGCGCGCCGGTAAACGGATGATCCGTCAGATGCAGCAGCTCGGGCCCGAGGTCGACGTGGAAGGCATGCGCCGTCTGGTCATGGAGTGTTTCGAAAGCAACGACTATCGCGAAGGCCGCAAGGCGTTCGCGGAGAAAAGAGCGCCGGTTTTCACCGGCACCTGATTCCGGCGCCAGGCCGGATTCCCCACGCAGGTTCCAGGACCGCGCTTTCCCGGCGCGGCCCGGGGACGGCTGCGTCTTGAATCCGGCTTCGTTCCGGTTCCCCCGGCATCCGCCCCGATTCCCCGGAAGGCGAAGCCACAGATCGCGCAGGCAAGCGCGGCGACGAGGAGACAGATATGAAAACGACTACCCTGAAATTGGCGCTGGCCGGACTGGCATGGGCATGCGCTACGGCGCCGGCTCATGCCCAGGGCGGCTACCCCAGCCAGCCGATCCGCATCATCGTGGGCTACTCCGCGGGCGGGACGACCGACATCCTGGCGCGGGCGCTCGGCGAACAGCTCAGCAAGGAGCTCAAGCAGCCCATCATCATCGAGAACAAGGCCGGCGCCGCTGGCAATATCGCCGCGGCCGCGGTGCAGCAGGCCGCGCCCGACGGCTACACCCTGTTCATGGCCACCGTGTCCAGCCATGGCATCAATCCGGCCGTGTACAGGAAGTCGCTGGGATACGATCCCGTGGGCGGCTTCACGCCGGTCAGCATGATCGCGTCGATTCCGCTGGTGCTGGTTGCAAATCCCAAGCTTCCCGTCAAGTCCGTGGCTGACCTGGTCGAGCTGGCGCGCGCCAAGCCGGGCGACCTGAACTACTCGTCCAGCGGCAACGGTTCTCCGGTGCACGTCGCGGGCGCCATGTTCGCCTCGGAAGCGCACGTGACGATTCAGCACGTGCCGTATCGCGGCGGCGCGCTGGCCAATTCCTCGGTCATGAGCGGCGAAACGCAGTTCAGCTTCGCGACCCTGCCGGCGGCGCTGCCTCAGGTCAAGGCCGGCAGCCTGCGTGCCCTTGCCGTCACCACGCGCGAGCGTTCGACCGAACTGCCGGATGTGCCCACCGTCGCCGAAACGACCTCGTTCAAGGGCTACGAGATCAACACGTGGAACGCGCTGATGGCACCCAAGGGCACGCCCGACGCCGTCGTTGATGTGCTGAACAAGGCAGTCGCCCGGGCCCTGGCCATGCCGGCCCTGCAAACCCGCTTCAAGGGCGAAGGCGCGACCCCCGGCGCAAGCAGCCCGGCGGAGCTGGGCCAGTTCGTCAACGCGGAACTGGCGCGGTGGGCGACGGTCATCAAGGAAGTGAACATCCAGATTGAATGACCTCTGGCCCCGCGTGGAGATGGCGCGGGCGGGGAAGGGACTTGGCGTACTATGAGAATCTGTTTCTTTCCCATTTGCGCCTGAATCAATGACCGTATCCCAGACCGCCACGCCCTTGCATGCCCTGAACACGCGCCGTTCCTTCAAATTCCTGCGGGCGCCGGCGCCCAAGCCCGACGAACTCGAACAGATCCTGCAGGCCGCCATGTCGGCCCCCGATCACGGCGCTCTGCGGCCATGGCGTTTCGTCGTGATCCAGGGCGAGGCCATCGGCAAGCTGGCGGACGTGGCGCTGGACGCCGTCAAGCGCAGCGGCGATCCGCGCATGACGCCGGAAAAGGAAAAATCGGTGCGCGAATGGATGGCCGGCGTGCCGCTGTTCATCGCCGTGGCGCAGAAGATCGCGCATGGCAACACCAAGATTCCGGAGCAGGAGCAGCTGCTGGCCACCGGCTGCGCCACCATGAACATGCTGAACGCCGTCCACATGCTGGGCTACGCCGCGTTCTGGAGCACGGGCATGGGCACCTACGCCGAAGACGTGCAGAACGCGCTGGGCCTGGACTCGCTGGATTACCGCTTCCTGGGCTTCCTGGCGGTGGGCACGCCGGCTTGCGCGGTGCCCCCGGCCAAGCGGCCGGACTACCGCGAATTCGTCACGGAGTGGACCGGGCCGGTCTGAGCCGGCTGGCGGTTGGCCATCGCGCTTGCGCGCCAGGCAATAAATGACAATAATTCTTATTGTTAATTAGCTTGGCGCCTTGTTATGTCCTCATCCGCGCAGCCCACGGAGCACGCCGCTGCCGAGCTGTATGAAACCCATCACTCCTGGCTGCAGACGTGGCTGCGGCGCAGGCTGGGGTGCCGCGAAGACGCCGCCGATCTTGCGCACGATACCTTCGTGCGGATCCTGTCGGGCCGCCAGGCCGAAGCGATCCGCGAGCCCCGGGCGTTCCTGACCACCCTGGCGCAGCGCGCGCTGTTCACCTTCTGGCGCCGGCGCGACCTGGAACGCGCCTATCTCGACAGCCTGCAGTCGCTGCCGCAGGCCAGCGCGCCCAGCGAAGAGAGCCGCGCGCTGGTGGTCGAGGCGCTGATGCATATCGACAGCGTCCTGCACCGCCTGCCGCGCAAGGCGCGCCAGGCTTTCCTGCACAGCCAGATCGATGAACTCAGCTACGCCGAGATCGCCGCCCGCATCGGCGTTTCCGCCATCACGGTGCGACGCTACATGAAGCAGGCCATCACGCTGTGCGTGGCGTCACGGCTGGCGCCATGACGGCGCCCGTGCTGCCGGCCGAACTGGAATCGGCCGTGGACTGGATGGTGCTGCTGTCTTCGGGCAGCGTCGCCGTGGCGGACCGGGTCCGTTTTGAAAGCTGGCGCCAGTCCGATCCGCGCCATGCCGCCGCCTGGGAGACCGTGAACGCCGCCGTCACGGGATCTTTCGACGCCCTGGGCCAAGGCGGACAACGGCGCGCCGCGGGGGCGGTGCTGCAGGCGCCGCCGGCCCGGCGCCGCGCGTTGCGCAACATGCTGATGCTGGCGCTCACCGCCAGCGGCCTGGCGGCCCTTGCCGACCGCCAGACGCCGTTGCGCACGCTGACGGCCGACCTGCGCACGGGCACCGCCGAGCGCCGCATCTATACCTTGCCGGACGGCAGCGAATTGACACTGAATGCGCGATCCGCCGTGGATCTGGACTTCAGTGCCGGGGCGCGCCGGGTTCGCCTGCGCAGCGGCGGCGTGTACGCGCGCGTGGCGCCCGACGCCAGCCGGCCCTTCATGGTCGTGAGCGCCGACGGCGAGGTGCAGGCGCTTGGCACGGTCTTCAGCGTGGCCCGAGAGGGCGCCTCCAGCGTGGCCAGCGTGATCGAGCACAGCGTCGAGGTGCGCGCGGGCGGGCAGCGCAGGATCTTGCGGGCGGGCGAGGGCGTACGCTTTGGGCCGGACGGACTCGGCCAGCCGGATGCGCTGCTGGCGGATGCCGCCGCCTGGCAAAGCGGGATGCTGGTCGTCCATGACGAACCCCTGGGCGCCGTGGTGGACGCGTTGCGGCCCTATCGGCGCGGGTTCATCAGGATCACCCCTGCCGCCGCCCGGCTGCGCGTGCTGGGCGCGTTTCCGCTGGACGACACGGACCGGACGCTGGAATCGCTGCGCCAGACGCTGCCCATCGAGGTCAGTGCGCCAGGCGGCTGGATGGTCAACATCGACCTGCGCGCGGACGCCACCGAAAAAAGATGATCACTTTTTCCGGCCTCGCTGGACATACCTCCTGAAACGCCAAACTGTTTGCAGGAGATTCCATGTTCCATCGTTATCCGGCCGCGCCGCTGGCGGCCGCGCTGATCGTCGCCCTGACCGCGCCCGCGGTCCAGGCCCAAAGCGAGACCCAGACCCCGGCCCCGGCCCCGGCTTCGGCACCGACTGCCACCCGCTACGATCTACCGTCCGCGGCGCTGGGCGACACCTTGACCCGCATCGCCCGCCAGAGCGGGCGCCCGGTGTCGGTGGATCCCGCGCTGGTTGCGGGACGCACGGCGCCGGCCGTGTCGGGCGCCTACACCGCCGAGGAGGCCGTGCGCCAGGCGCTGGCGGGCAGCGGGCTGGAGCTGGCGGTGACGGCCAACGGCACCTTGAGCGCGCGGCGCGTGACCGGGAACACGACGATGCTGGAGCCCGTGCGCGTGACCGGTGCGATCGAATCGCCCACCGGCCATGTCGAGGGCTATGTCGCGCAGCGCGCGATGTCGGGCATGAAGACCGACACGGCCCTGATCGAGACGCCGCAATCGGTGTCGGTCGTCACCAGCGACCAGATGCGCGCGGTGAAGGCCGCGTCGCTGGCCGACGCGCTGGGCTATACCCCCGGTGTTTCCTCGCAGTCGCCGGCGTTCAGCCGGATGGTCGACGACCTGATGCTGCGCGGATTCAACGTGGCCGCCGGCAACTCCGGGCAGTTGCGCGACGGCCTGAAGTTGCAATCCAGTGTCTACGATGGCGGGCAGGAACCGTACGGCCTGGAGCGGGTGGAAGTGCTGCGCGGCGCATCGTCCGTGCTGTATGGACAATTGAGCCCCGGCGGCGTGGTGAACACCGTGAGCAAACGGCCCACCGCCGACACGCTGCGCGAGTTGAACCTGGAAGCAGGCAGCTACAACCGGCGGCAGGTGTCGGGCGACTTCGCCGGCGCGCTGACGGAGGACGGCGCGTGGACCTACCGGCTGACGGGCCTGGCCCGCAACGCCGACAACTGGGTGGACCACGTGCCGGACGACCGGACCTACCTGGCGCCGGCATTGACATGGCAGCCGTCGGCCGCCACGTCCCTGACGCTGCTGGCGACGTACCAGCGCATCCGCACCAAATTCGCCGCGCCCATGCCCGCCGCCAATACGCTGAACGGCCAGATTCCGCGCGACCTGTTCATCGGCGAGCCGGATTTCGACCGCTACGACACCGACACCTACACCGTGGGCTATGCCTTCGAACACGCCTTCAATGACCGCGTGAAACTGCGCCAGAGCGCCCGCTATTTCACGGCCGACGGCACCTGGGACTACCTGTCGTTCGGCGCCCTGCAGCCCAATGGCCGCACGCTGCGCCGCGGCGTCGTCAGCCGCAGCGAGCATTCCTATGGCGTGGCGACCGACACCTCGCTGGAGCTGAAGCTTGACGGCGGCCCCTTGCAGCACACCGTGCTGGCGGGCCTTGACTACTACCGCAGCGGCTACGATTCCCACCGCCATTCCGGCACGGTGGCTCCGCTGGCCGACATCTACAACCCGGTCTACGGCGCCGTGCCGGTCCTGAACACCGCGGCCGACTACGGCATCAACACGCGGGCCAGCGCGCTGGGACTCTACGTGCAGGACCAGATCAAGATCCAGGACAAGTGGGTGGTGGTGCTGGGCGGACGCCAGGATTGGGCCGATACCGACCAGAAGAACTACGCCAACGGCGCCACCACCCGGCTGCGCGATACGGCCACGACCGGCCGCGTGGGGCTGCTCTACCTGGCCGACAACGGCCTGGCGCCTTACGTCAGCGCCAGCCAGTCATTCGCGCCCACCGTCGGCGTGGACCGCGCCGGCAATGCCTTCAAACCCACCAAGGGCACCCAGTACGAACTGGGCCTGCGCTACGAACCGCCCGGCGGCAACATGCTGTACAGCGCGGCGGTCTACGACCTGTCGCAGACCAATGCGCTGACGAGCGACCCCGCCGACGCCACGTATTCGGTGCAGACGGGCAAGGCGCGCTCACGCGGCCTGGAACTGGAGGCCAAGGCCCGCCTGGGCGCGCTGAACCTGACCGCCAGCTACGCGTACACCGATGCGCGCACCACGCGCAGCAACACGCCGGCCCTGGTGGACCAGCGCATCGCGCTGGTGCCGCTGCACAGCGCGTCGGTGTGGGCGGACTACAACCTGACGGCGGCGGGCGTGAGCGGCCTGACCGTGGGTGCGGGGGTGCGCTATGCCAGTTCGACCAATCTGCCGGGCTACCCCGCCAACGTACCGGGCCAGTTCCTCGTGGACGCCATGGCCGCCTATGACTTCGGCGCGCTGGACCCGTCCATGGCCGGACTGTCGCTGACGCTGAACGCGCGCAACCTGTTCAATCGCGGCTACCTGGCTTGCGCCGGCAGCACTGGCTGCCGTTACGGCGATCCGCGCACCTTGTACGCGACGCTGAGCTATCGCTGGTAGAACGCGGCGGCCCGGCCTGCGCAACGCAGGAAAACCCGTAGTGCAACACGGGCCCGCAAGTCTGCGGGCCCCGCTCATTCGCCCTGTCCCCTGTGCTAATCTCGTCAACGGCCCACGCACAGATATCCCCGTGCGCGGACCGACGACGGCAGCGCCCGAGGTCACACGCCTTTGGCAACGCCCTGGTAGGAAGAAAACGCATGACACGATCAAGCGTGGAGACAATACATGAGCCAATATGGGCCGCTGAAGTTGC
>RCUK01000385.1_pt1 | contig 42114 bp, 33 predicted proteins | sample 2166381 | NCBI WGS metagenome assembly RCUK01 (sample SAMN09932809, study PRJNA488358) | compost metagenome | isolation source: compost soil in an enriched community | place: Germany: Experimental Botanical Garden | reverse complement strand
GGAGCTGCTCGTGCAGCTCGTCCTCGATATTGACGATGCCCATGGGGCGACCTCGTATATACGTTTCGTATATGTTGTATATGCGAATACGCGAGGCCTAGTCCAGCGCGTCGAAGTCCACCACCAGCGGCTCGCGGTCCAGCAGGGCCAGGACGCGGCGGAAGTCGGTCTGATCCAGGGCGGTGGTGGCGGTGTTGGTCAGGGGGTGGAAGTTGACGACGGGCGCGTCCCACAGGCGCCGGTCGAGGACGAAACTCACACGATGCTCGGTGTCGTTGATCAGGCCGAGCGCCGTGACCGAGCCGGGGCGGACGCGGAGCGTCTCCCACATCAGCGCCTCATTGCCGAAGGCCAGGCGGTTCGAGTCCATCGGCCTGTGGGCGCGCTTCAGGTTGATAAGTTTGATGAGGTTTGTTCGGATGTGACGGGCGATGAGGGCGGCGGGCGAATTCATATCAGTGGGATCATGACCCGGAACACGCCGGAAACCTGGGCGACATCGATCAGTTCGAAGATGGGGACGGCCAGCAGAAGGACGAGGCCGTCCCGGATCGTCAGCAAGAAGAACTCGGGCCGGATGGTCAGTTCCGGCTTGTCGCGCCAGCGAGAGAACCGTGGCCAGAAGCGCGGCGTGCGGGCGCGGTAGAGTCTGTAGGCGTCGCCGAAATGGGCCTCCAGCCAGGCCTCCTCGCGCTGCACGGTGAAGTGAAACACCAGCATCGCCAGAAGAACGAACAGGACGGCGAAGCTGAACATTCCGCTCTGCGCCCCGACCCCGAAAGCCGCCAGGAAGCTGAAGACATAGAGCGGATTTCGGCTGACCGAATAGGGGCCGCGATCAACAATTTCAGCCTTCTTGCGTCCTCCGATGTAGAGCGAGCACCAGGCGCGACCGACGATGGCGATCATAATGGCGGCTCGCCCGACGATCTCGATCGCCTCGTGTCGGCCGCCGCCCATGCCGTCGAGGGAGCGACTCACAGCCGCAAGGGACATGAGCATGACCAGGGCGAGCAAGAGGACGCCCTTGCGGATGAGTTGAACCCGGCGAAGGTTGGGCGTCGGGTTCGGCGGAGATGCGGCCTGCTCCGTCGGCGCGGTCTGTCGGTGGATGTCATTCATGTTCAGCAAGCCAGAATTCATGGGCGTCGAGCGCCATCTTGAGCAGGGCGAGATGCGCCCGCGCACGCGCCTCTAATTCGAGCCGGCGCATCTCGAAGGCTTGGCGCTCGGCCAACAGGCGGTCGCTCAGATCGATCTCGCCCAGATCATAGCCGCGCGTGATCCGGCGAGACGCCTGCTCCGCGGCGACGCGCGCGGTCTCGGCCTCTCGCCAGGCCTGAAGCGTGCTGGAGGCGGCGATCACGTCCCGCTGAGCGTTGCTGCGCACCTGACGGGCGGTCATGGCGAAACGCGCCTCAGCCGCCGAGGCCTCGGCGGTCTGACGATCCGCAGCGGCGCTGCGCCGTGCGCCGCTGAACGGGACGCTCAGGACCAGGCCGACGCCGGTCTCGTCGCCGCCGCGCTCGTTGAAGAGGCGGGCGCCGACGCTGGGGTCGGGGAGGCGGTCGCCCGCGACGCGGCGGGCGAACAGATGTTGCTGGTCCGCCAGGGCGCGGGCCATGGTTAGCTCGTGGCTGCGTTGGATGATGAGATCAGCCCAGGACTCGTAGGGGCGCGTAGGCTCGGTCGGCGGCGTCAGTTCACTCGGCACTACGTCCGCCAGATCGGGGAACTGACCTGCGAACATGGCTTTGGCGCTGGCCGCCTCGCCTTCGGAAGCGGCCAGGGCGGCGGCGGCTCTCGCTTGGGCCGCGCGGGCCTGTTCTAGGTCCACCTGGGCGGCGTCTTTTAGATCGACGCGTCGCGACAAGGCCTGGACGCCGCGTGCATAGGTGGCGAGCTCGGCTTGGTCGATGGCGCGTCGTTCGACTGCGGTCAGCCAGATGATCCAGGATTCGGCGAAGATCAGCGAGGTCTGATGGCGGGCGTCCTCGACCCCGTCGCTGGCGGCCCGGACGCCGACGGCGCCGGCTTCCCGGTCCAGTCTGGCCTTGCCGGGCAGGCGCAAACCTCGGGTCAGTTGAAGCGACCATTCGGTGAAGCGTCCGTCCGCCCGCACATCCCGGTTGTCGAGCGACGCCGAGATGATGGTCTCATGATCACCCGCCGCGAGCAGGCGGGAGGCGGCTTGCGCACCACTGAGATTGGCCCTCGCCTCGTTGACCGACGGCGAAGCGTCGAGCGCGTCGAGGATTAAATGATCCGGAGGCAGGAACGACGGTCGCGCCATGCCCGGTTCGGGAGCCGCTTGGGACCAGGCCGGAACAGCGATGAGAAGGCTGGCGGGGACCAGCAAGACAGCGAGCCGCATCATGCAGTCGTCTCCTGCGCGACGGCGCCGCGTTCCAAGCCGAAGCGCCGATAAAGGATGGGAAGGAGGACCAGGGTCAGGAGGGTGGAGGTGATCAGGCCGCCGACCACGACGATGGCCAGAGGTCGCTGGATCTCCGAGCCGGGACCGCTGGCCAGCAGCAGCGGCGTCAGGCCCAGGGCCGTGATGCTCGCAGTCATCAACACGGGTCGCAGACGTCGACACGCGCCCTCGACCACGGCGGTGGATATATCCTGCCCTTGCTGGATCAGATCGTTGAAGTGGGAGACCAGAACCAGGCCGTTCAGCACCGCGATGCCGAGCAGGGCGATGAAGCCCACCGAGGCCGGCACGGACAGATATTCGCCCGAAGCCCACAGCGCCAGGACGCCGCCGATCATGGCGAAGGGAATATTGGCCAGGATGAGGAGGGACTGCCGCAAGGACTTCAGCGTCACGAACAGCACCAGCAGGATCATTCCCAGCGCCAGGGGAATGACCAGCGACAGCCGTGCGGCGGCCCTTTGCTGGTTCTCGAACTGGCCGCCCCAGGTCAGGCGGTAGCCCTGAGGCAGGCGCACCTTGGCGTTCACGCTCGCCTGGGCTTCCCGGATGAAGCCGACCAAATCCCGGCCGGTGACATAGGTCTGGACGACGGCGAAGCGGCTGGCCTGCTCCCGGTCGATCTTGACGGGACCATCGACGCGGGAGATCCGGGCCAGGTCCGAGACGCGGGTCAGGCCGCCTTCGGGGGTGGCCAGTTCGGCCTGTCCGAGTTGTTCGGACTGTTGGCGCAGAGTCTCGGGACCTCGAAGAATTACGGGCGTGCGTCGTCCCGGCTCAAACACATAGCCAGCAGGCGAGCCGTCGATGCGGGCGCGCAACTCCTCCTCGATCTCGGTGATCGACAGGCCGGCGCGTCCGGCGGCGCTTCGATCCAGGTCGAGCTTGAGATAGGCCATGTTGTCGCCGGCCACGGTGTAGACGTCCGATGCGCCGGGGGTGGCCTTCAGCGCCGCCTCGATCTGTCTGGCGAGATCGCCCAAGGTCGCCAGGTCCGGCCCGAACACCTTGACCGCCAGATCGCCCCGGCTTCCCGTCAGCATTTCGGAGATGCGCATCTCGATCGGTTGGGTGAAGGAGGTCTCAATGCCGGGGAAGTCGGCGGAGACCTTGCGCAGTTCCTCGGTCAGCCAGGCGTTGTCCTGCTTTCGCCAGGTTTTCTTGGGCTTGAGCACCAGGAAGCTGTCGGTCTCGTTCAGCCCCATCGGATCCAGTCCGATTTCGTCGGAGCCGACGCGGGCGACGATCCGCTCGACCTCGGGCACGCGCTTCAGGATGGCGCGCTGCATTGCGAGATCCTGGCGCGCGCTGTCATCAAGGTTGATGGACGGGGCCTTGAACAACTGCATGATGATCGTCCCCTCGTCCATGGTCGGCATGAAGCTCTTGCCGACCATGACGTATCCGCCCGCCGCGGCGCCGAAGCCGACCAGGGCGGCGATGACGACCGGCGCGGGCCGTCGGAGCGCCAGGGTCAACAGGCGCTGGTAGGCCGGACCGATCCTGCGCATCAGCCAGGACTCGTGGTGCGCCGTCGGCTTGAGCAGCAGGGACGACAGCACCGGCACCAGGGTGAAGGACAGGATCAGCGACGCGGCTAGGCCGAACACTATGGTCAGGGCGACCGGGGCGAACATCTTGCCTTCAAGCCCCTGCAGGGTGAGCAGGGGGGTGAACACCAGGCAGATGATGACGACGCCGGAAGCGACGGGCACGGCGACCTCGCGACAGGCTTCATAGATATCATGCAGACGTGACGTCTCGCGGCCCGAGGTCGCGGCGGCGTTCAGGCGCTCCACGGTGTTCTCGACCACCACGATGGAGGCGTCCACCAGCATGCCGATGGCGATGGCCAGGCCGCCCAGGCTCATCAGGTTGGCGGTCAGGCCGAAGACCCGCATTAGGATGAAGGCGCCGAGCACGGCGAACGGCAGCATCACCGCCACGACGACGGCGGCCCGCAGTTCGCCGAGGAACAGCAACAGCAGGATCAGGACGATCACCGTAGCCTCGATCAGGGCCTTGGTGACCGTGCCCGTAGCCTTTCCGATGAGTTCGGAACGATCGTAGAAGGGACGGATGGTCACGCCTTCCGGCAAGCTGGCCTGGACTTCGTCCAGTCGGGTCTTCACGGCGGACACGACCTGCTTGGCGTCGGCCCCCCTGAGGGCGATCACGATGGCCTCGGCGGTCTCGCCGGCGCCGTCGGCGGTGACCGCGCCGTAGCGGGTCAGGGCGCCGATCTGGACCGAGGCGACCGAACCGAGGGGGATGACGCCGCCACCTGGCAGGGGGACGGGGATCTGCTTCAGGTCGTCAGGCGTCGTCGCTGCGCCGACGATGCGGACCACCAGCGCCTCTTCGCCCTCGATCAGGCGGCCTGCGCCGTCATTGCGGTTGGCGGTTTCTATGGCCTGGCGCAGGTCGGACGAGGACAGGCCGGAGGCGGCCATGGCGCCGGCGTCGGGGGTGATCTCGAAGGCGCGGGCGCGGCCGCCCAGCACATTGACGTCGGCGACGCCGGGCAGGCCTCTCAGCGCCGGGCGCACCGTCCAGTCCAGGAGGGAGCGACGCTCTTCCAGAGACAGGTTCGGCCCCTCCAGGGTGAACATGAAGACGTCGGACAGCGGCGTCGAGATCGGCGACAGGCCGCCGGTGACGATGGGCGGCAGATCGGCCAAGGCGGCCCCAAGCCTCTCGGCGGCTTGTTGGCGAGCCCAATAGACGTCGGTCCCCGCCTCAAAATCGAGGGTGATGTCGGCGATGGCGTATTTGGCGGTGGAGCGCAGCATCGCCTGGCGGGGGATGCCCAACAACTCCATCTCCAAAGGCGTGATGACCTGGCTCTCGACCTCTTCAGGGGTCATGCCCGGGGCCTTGAGTATGATCTTGACCTGGGTCGGCGAGATGTCGGGGAAGGCGTCGACCGGCAGCTGACGATAGGCGTTGACCCCAAACAACAACAGGGCGACGGCGGCGACCAGGACCAGCAGGCGCTGGGACAGGGCTGCGCGAACGATAGCGGACAACATGACCGTCAGCCCTTCAGCGCGGTCTTGAGCTGGCTCACCCCGGAGGTCACGACCGCGTCGCCGGGCTTCAACCCGGTGACGACGGCCTCGGCGCCCGAACGGCCCTCGACCGTCACCGTCACCGGCAGGTATCCGTTAGAGCGTCGGACGAAGACCGTTTCCTTGCCGTTGATCTGGATGACGCTGCTGCGGGGCAGGGCGACCGCGTCCGGTGCTGAGCGACGCGTGACCGTCACCATCGTCGCTTCGCCTGGAATGACGTCGGCGCCGCGGGCCAGTTCGGCGCGCATCACGACCGACCGGGTGCGGGGGTCAACAGCCGATCCCACGGCGACGACGCGACCACGCGCGCCGGCGACCATGACGGCGGAGCCGATCTCAACCTGGCTGGCGATCGCGGCCGGCAGGCGCGCCTCGACCCATAGCCGGTCGTCCCGGTCGATGACGGCGGCGGGCGCCATCGCCTCGAGGCCGCCTCCGGGCTGCAGGTTCAGCTGGGACACCCGTCCGGCGATCGGAGCCTTCAGCACATACTCGCCGGCGCGCCGTCCGGCGCCGCCGGCTGAAGTAAGCAGGCGGCCGCGTTCATCGGCCATGATGCGCGCTTGATCGGCGCGGGCGGAGGCTTCTTCCGAACGGGCTTCGGAGATGATCCCTTCGTTCGCCAGGGTCCGGGTGCGGCGCGCCGCTGCTGCCGTCATGCGGACTTCGGCCTGAGCCTGCGCCAATTCAGCGGCGACCTTCAGCGCATCCTGGCTGAAAAGCACAGCCAGGGCCTGGCCGGCGACGACCGCCTGCCCCTCCAGCACATCTACGCGCACCACCATGGCTGCGAAGGGCGCGGCGGCGACTACCCGGCCGTTCAACGCCGGGGTGACCGTCGCGGGCAGGCTGGCCAGGGGCGTGTCGGTCGTCGCGGTGACGACGGCGGTTTTCAGGCCCATGCTGCGGGATTGTTCGGACGTCAGCTTGACCAGGGCCTGGTCGCCCATCACCTTGCCCGCGCCGAAGGCGACGACAAGCGCTGACAGAGCCACGGCGGTGACGTGGATGGATGTGATGCGAATAGGTCTGGCCACGGATTTCCCCTGGCGCTGCGAAGTGCGGCGCAGTCGGCTTGTCGCAGGCGGCGCTGAAACGCTCCTGACGTCAGGCTGAACCCAGGCTGAAACGGGCGGGGGCGGCCGACAGGGTTCGCCCTTGCTGTCAGGTTGATTTCAGACTGACCGGCTAGGGTCCCCGCGAGATCAGGTGTGATGCGAATTCTATTGGTTGAGGACGACGAGGAGCTGGCGCGCCGGCTGAGGCTGGGTCTCGGCGAGGCCGGCTTCGCCGTGGACCACGCCGCCGACGGCGAGGCCGCCGTCTATCTGGGGGATACGCAGACCTTTGATGCGGTCGTACTGGACCTCGGTCTGCCGCGCTTGTCGGGCCTGGAGGTCCTGCGACAGTGGCGCGCGCGCCGCCGCAACATGCCTGTGCTGGTGCTGACCGCGCGCGACGCTTGGACCGACAGGGTCGATGGCTTGAATGCGGGCGCGGACGACTATCTCGGCAAGCCGTTCCAGACGGCCGAGGTCGTGGCGCGATTGAGAGCCCTGGTGCGTCGCTCCGCCGGTGAGGCCTCTCCGATCCTTATGCACGAATCCGTCCGGCTGGACATCGCCGGGGGCGCGGCGACCCTCGATGGGCGGCCCGTGGACCTGACGGCGCGAGAACTGCGCATCCTCGGCTATCTGATGCATCGCCAGGGCCGGATTGTTTCCCAGGCCGAACTGATCGACCATGTCTACGCCCTGGACGACATCCGGGAGTCCAACACCATCGAGGTCTATGTCGGCCGGCTGCGTAAAAAGCTCGGCAAGACCTGCATACGCACGATACGCGGTCTCGGCTACAGGATCGGATAGAGATGCGCCGACTCTGGAGCAGTTTCCGCGTCCGTCTGCTGCTGGGTTCCGTGATCTGGATATCCGTGGGGGTGGCCGTCAGCGGCTTCGTCCTGTCCGAGATGTTCCGGGAGCATGTGACGGCCCAGTTCGACGCCGAGTTGAAGGGCCACGCCGACGAACTCGCCGCCTTGGTACAGATCGCCCCGAACGGTTCGCCCTATCTGCAGCGCCGGCTTAGCGATCCTCGGTTCCAGCCGTCCGGCTCCGGCTACTATTGGCAGATCGAGCGCAAGCGAGGCGGTTTCGCGCGATCGGCGTCGCTCGACGGTGCGATCCTGCCGGTCGGTGGACCGTCCCCGGGCCTGGGTGAACTGCGCCAGTCCTTCATAACGGGCCCGACCGGCGAGGTGCGCCTCCTTGAGCGCATCGTGACGCCGGCGGGATCCGGGGATTCCCTGCGTATCGCCATCGGCGCCGACCAAAGGCTGCTTGAAGACGTCCTGTCTCATTTCAATCGGATGCTGATCCTGTCGCTGGGCGTGATCGCCCTGGGATTGATCGCGGCGGCCTTCCTGCAGGTGTCGTTTGGACTGAGGCCGCTGAGCAGGGTCAGGGGTGCCTTGGCCGCAGTCCGATCGGGACGCGTCGCTCGCCTGCCTGAGGACAGCCCTAGCGAGGTTCGCCCGTTGGTTCAGGATCTGAACGCTCTGATTGACGCCAATGCGGAGATGATCCGGCGCGCCAGGACCCAAGCGGGCAATCTCGCTCACGCCCTCAAGACGCCGCTGGCGATCCTGGCCGACGAGGGCGAGCGAATGCAGGCGCTTGGACGAGCCGAAGCCCATACCATTCTGATGCAGTGCGAACGGATGCGTCGCCAGATCGATTATCAGATGGCCCGGGCGCGCGCCGCCGCCTCGCGCAGCACCCCAGGTGCGGTCGCCGAGGTCGTCGGGGTTTTGGCGCCGATACTCAGCGCCATGCGCCGCCTGCACGGGCCGCGCGGCGTCGAATATGCACGCCTGACGTCCTCGCCCGCTGCCGCGGCGGTCGAAGCCCAGGATCTCAGCGAAATGCTTGCGAACCTGCTCGACAATGCGGGCAAATGGGCGGCTGCGACGGTCGAGGTTTCGATTGAGCGGCTGCGGCCCGGCGTCTTGCGCATCACGATCGACGACGACGGCCCGGGTCTGGCGCCCGAAGCCTGGGAGGTGGTGTTTGATATAGGCGAGCGGCTTGACGAGCACGCGCCGGGAACGGGCCTGGGTCTGGCGATTGTTCGTGACCTGGTCACCCTCTACGGCGGCCGCGCGTGGCTCGAGGCGGCGCCGCTCGGGGGGCTCCGCGCCGTGCTGGAGGTTCCAGCCGCGCCGGATGAAACGACATGAACGGAGATCTGGGAATAGTGGGACGCATGATGGGCGAGCACTGGCTGCGGATTGTCTTCGGGGCGCTGAACCTCCAGTTTCAACGACCATAGTGTCGTCAGCGCGATGCTCTTAGACCTATTGCCGATGGTCGCCATTTTTTAACACAATCAGCCAGAAACGGTCCTCGACGGGTGGCTCGGTGTTCTGCTGGATTCTGTATTTTCGGCCGTAGTGGTGCGTCCAATCTGGCGCAATAGCGCGCATTGAATCAGTAATGCTTGTCGTCGTCCTGTCACGGACTGGTGACCCTGGCGCCAACCTTGGCCCTTAGTAGGAGCGCTTCGGAGGAAGGGCCTGAACGTGGCGCACCACTTTGATGAAGGGCGGGCGCGCTGGCTGTTGCGTGAGGTCTTGCCGCATGAACCGGCGCTGCGCGCCTGGCTGACGCGCCGGCGCGTGGATGGGCTGGAGCCGGAGGATGTGATCCAGGAGGCCTACAGCCTTCTGGCGGCGCGCGATCGGGTGGACGACATCCGTCATCCAAAGGCCTATCTGTTTCAGACGGCGCGTTCTCTCGTGGCGGCCCATGTGCGGCGGGCGCGGATCGTGCCTTTCCAGGCGCTGGAAGAGCTCGAGGAGGGCGACCTGTTCGAGGATGCGCCGTCGCCCGAGCGTATCGTCTCTGATCGGGACGCTTTGCGGCGTCTGGCTCAGGCGATCGCCGTCCTGCCGCCTCAGGCCCAGCGCGCCCTGGTGTTGCGGCGCGTCCACGATCTTTCTCAGCAGGAGATCGCCCGGCGGATGGGGCTGTCCGAAAACACCGTTGAAAAACACATCGCCCGGGGCTTGCGATTGCTGATCGCCTGGCGAACGGGTGGCGGAAAGGCGCCGTCCCAAATCTCTTCCTTCATGCAACCAACCACAGGCGCTCCCGATGGGCGAAAGACCGACCAGCCGACAGATCGACGACCAGGCCGCAGACTGGGCCGCCCGCCGCGACCGGGCCGTCCTGTCCGAGGCTGATCGCGTCGCTCTGGACGACTGGCTGGTCAGTGACTCGCGCGCGGCAGGCGCCCTGTTGCGGGCCGAGGCCGTGGCGCTGGAGACGCGGTCGGCGCGGGCCTTGGGCGTGGATTTCGATCCCGGACGATTTGCGCCTGCGGGCGGCACGGGCGCGGCGGCGCCGTCGCGGCGTCGGTTGCTGGCCTGGGGCGGGGCTGCGGCTGCTTCCCTGGTCGCCGGGACGCTGGCGGTTCCCTTGCTGACGGCGGGAGAGGCGCACGCCACGGCGGTAGGCGAGGTGCGGCTTGTGCCGCTGGCGGACGGCTCGACCATGACGCTGAACACTGACAGCCGCGCTGTCGTGCGCTTCGACAAGGGCCGCCGCGAGATCGAGGTGACGCGGGGCGAGGCCTATTTCGCGGTGGCGCGCGACGCCGCGCGTCCCTTTGTGGTGAAGATGGGCGCGCGCTCGGTGCGGGCGGGAAGCGGCGCCTTCACCGTGCACCGTCTGGACGGGCGACGCTCCGAAGTGACGATCCAGAGCGGCGATCTGCAACTGGACGCGGCGGGCGCAGACCGTCCGGTGGGCGCTAATGCTCGTGTGGTGCTCGGCGCGGACGGCGGATCCACGCTGGTGGGGGTGGCGGCGCGCGAAATCGACCGGTCGCTGGCCTGGCGTGAGGGCAGGCTGGCGTTCGAGGGCGAAACCCTGGCCCAGGCGGCGGCGGCCTTTGCCCGGTACGGCGGGCCGTATATTCGGGTGGCGGATCCCGGCCTGGCCCTGGAACCGATCACAGGCCTGTTCGCCGCCAATGATCCGGCCGGCTTCAGCCGCGCCGCCGCTCTGGCGCTGGACGCTCGGGTGCAGGCTTCGGACGAGGGGCTGGTGATCGTTCGGTAAAGCCTCGGCGAAAGTTTCGTGACGCATGGCGGAGGCGCGGTCCTGCCGCCTCTTCGTCCCTGAAAGCGCCCGTCGGCGCATCGGGGAACATCCATGCCTTCCAATCGTAGTCTTCTGTCATGCGGCGCCGCAGCCGTGGTCCTGTGCGTCGCCTCCCAGGCTGCGGCCCAGACGCGCAGCTTCAATCTTCCTTCTCAGCCTGCGGTCTCGGCCATTCCCGAGTTCGCGCGTCAGGCCCAGATCCAGGTGGTGGCGCCCGCGCGTGATCTTGAAGGGGTGCGGACCCCGGCCGTCAGCGGCGATCTGGACGTGCGCGAGGCTCTGTCGCGTCTGCTCGCGGGCACGCCCCTGCGCGTCGCGGCCAACGAGGGCGGGATAGTGACGCTGCGCTCCTCGGCGCCGGCGGGGGCGCCCGGCGTGCTGGCGGGACGGGTGCTGGATCCGGCGACCGGCCAGTACATGCCAAACGCCCTGATCCACGTGACCGACGCCTCCGGCGAGCGTCGCACCATTGTGGCGGGCGAACGCGGCGAGTTCCGTCTGCCTGGGGTGGCGGCAGGGGAGGCCGAGGCGAGAGTCAGCTTCACCGGCTACGTCGATCAGACGGCCAGCGTGACCGTTCGGTCGGGGGAGACGGTCCGCCTGGACTTCGATCTCTTTCGCCCGGGTCAGGAAGGCGAAGCGATTGCGGTGGCCGATGTGGTGGTGACGGCCTCGTCGCGGGACGGCGACGCCCGGGCCATCATGAGCCAGCGCCGCTCGATGGACATCAAGAACAGCCTGTCGTCAGAGTCCTTCGGTTCGATCGACGAGGGCAATGTCGGCGAGTTCATCCGCTACATGCCGGGCGTGGACGCCGAGGGCGAAGGCGACGACACGGTGCGCTACGTCCGCCTGCGCGGCCTGCCGCCAGAATACGCCTCGATCACCGTCAACGGCGTCAGCATGGCGGCGGCGGACGCCAACGCCGGCTCCTCGACCTCGCGCTCCTTCAGCTTCGAGCAGGTGTCGCTGAGCAGCATCGACGCCATCGAGATCTCCAAGACCGTCAGCGCCGATGTGGACGCCAACGCCCCGGCGGGCACCATCAACCTGCGCACCAAGCGCGCCTTCGACCGCCGGGGCCGCCGGATCAGCGCCTCGGTTTCGGGCTTCACCCATTCGGACATGTGGAACGACCGGGTGACGGGGCCGGGCGAGGGCGAGCACGACGCCCGCGTCGTCCCCAGCGGCCAGATCGAATATTCGGACGTCTTCTTCGACCGCCGCCTGGGCGTGGTGGCGTCGATCAGCCAGTCGAACACCTATACGGAGATGGAGCAGTCCTACTATCCGCGCTCCTACGTCCCCAATGCGGCCAGCCCCGACCCGATGGCGATGAACAGCATCTTCGTCCACATGCGCGGGCAGGAGGTGTCGCGGTTCGCCGGCTCGCTGACCCTGGACTGGAAGGCGACGGACCGGCTGATCCTGTCGCTGGCCTCGATCTACAACAACTCCTACCTGTGGTCCGGTCAGCGCAACTACAGCTTCACGACCGGCGCCCGCACCTATGGCGTGATCGGCGACGCCGCCCTGGATTTCACCACCCGTCAACCGGCGAGCGCCGAGGGCGTGTCGGCGGGTTCGAACATCATCGCCAAGCGCGGCGAGGGCACGACCTTCGTGCCCAGCTTCGAGTATCAGGGCGACCGCTTCATCCTGGACGGAAACCTGTCCTATTCGGACTCGACCAGCACCTATGACCCGCTGAAGGAAGGCGCGGTCTACAGCTTCGTCGCCGCGCCCTCGGCCTCGGGCAATTTCAGCGCCTTCCGCCCCGGCCTCGACAGCACCCAGTTCCGGATCCAGCAGATCAGCGGTCCCGACTGGGCCGACCCGAGGAGTTTCTCGCGCGCCAACACCCTGACCTTCAACACCGAGGACGGACGTTTCGCCAGCACCGAGCTGATCAACGGCGGGCTGAACCTTACGGTGGACGTCAACACCCCGGTCGCGCCCATCACCTTCAAGACCGGGATCAAGGCCAAGCGCTCGGTCTATGATTTCGGCAATGAGCGCGTGGCCCATCAGTACCGCTATGTCGGTCCGCTGGGCGTGGCAGACTTCATGGCCGAGCACGCCAGCGGCAATGTGTTGAATTTCAACGACATGGGCATCGAGTATGCGTCGCTGTCGGGCTCGAACACCCTGTTCATGCCCAGCAACTACAAGATCGGCGCCCTGTTCCAGAGCCGCCCCGACCTGTTCCAGCATGTGCTGACGGCGGCCAACTACTACACCGCCTACATCGCCAACCGCCGCCACTTCGAGGAGGATTCGAACGCGGCCTACATCATGGCCACCTCGAAGCTGAGCGACCGGCTGACGCTGCGGGCCGGTCTGCGCTGGGAAGAGACCCTGACCCGCTCGCGCGAGGTGGACGCCCTGAGCGCCGACGAGGTGAAGGCCGCGGGCTACGCCGTTTCGGCCACGACGGGGCGGGCCACGACCATCGACGGCCTCAAATATCAGTTCGAAAGCCGTCCGCAGGTGAACCGCAAGGGCGAATACGACCACTTCTTCCCCAGCGCCTCGGCCAAGTTCGCCATCAGCGACAGCATGGACCTGCAGCTGGGCTACAGCCGCACCATCCGGCGGCCCGAGGTCAACGTCCTGGCGGGCGTCTGGTCGGTCAATGACGAGGACAGGATCGTCACGGCGCCAAATCCGGGGCTGGAGCCGGAAATCTCGGACAACTTCTCGGTGCGCCTGGCCAAGTATTTCGAGCCGGTCGGCCTGGTGGCGATCAACTACTACCGCAACGAGGTGAAGGGCCTGTTCCAGACCGAGGAGATGACGGCTGAGGAGTTCGGCTACACCGGCACGGAATACGCCGGCTACACCTTCCGCACCACGCAGCGCGTCAGCGGCGAGGCCATCAGCATCGAGGGCTATGAGCTGGAGTTCAATCACAGCCTGACCTATCTGCCCGGTCCGCTCGACGGCCTGACGGTGCGCGGCTCCTTCACCCATAACAGCCCGCAGGTGCCCATCGCCGGCTCGGCCGAGAACTTCGGCGCCCTGTCGCTCGCCTATCAGAAGGGGCCGCTGCGGCTGAACCTGAACACGGCCTGGACGGGCGACAAGCTGAACAGCGCCGCGACCGGCTCCTACATCAAGGCGCGCACGGCCATGAACCTTTCGGGATCGTGGAACCTGCGGCCGGGGGTCAGCGCCTTCTTCTCGGTGCGCAACCTCCTGAACGAGCCCATGCATATCATGCTGCCGGGTGTGGACACGCCCAACGGCCGCATCGGGGACCACGCCGGCGACTATCGCGAGTACGGCTCCAGCGCCAGCTTCGGCGTCCGGGCGGTGTTCTGATGGGAGGCTTGCTGACCGACCGCCGTCGTCTGCTGGCGAGCGGCGGCGGGCTGCTGCTGCTGGCGTCGGGCCTGCCGGCCCGACTGGCGGCCGCGCCGCGGCTGGGCGACTACCCCTTTAGCCTGGGCGTGGCGGCGGGCGATCCGGCGCCGGACGGATTCGTCATCTGGACCCGGCTGGCGCCGCGTCCTCTGGACGAGCATGGGGGCATGCCGATGCGTCCGGTCGTGGTGCGCTGGGAGGTGGCCGAGGACGAGCGCTTCGTCCGCGTCGTGCGCGGCGGCGAGGCGGTCGCGCGTCCTGAACTGGCGCACAGCGTCCACGTCGAGATCGAAGGCCTGAATCCGCGACGGCCCTACTGGTATCGCTTCCGGCTGGAGGGCGGCGACGCCAGTCCTGTCGGCATGGTGCGCACAGCGCCGGCCGCTCACGATAATCCGGATCGGCTGCGCCTGGCCGTGGCCGGTTGCCAGCACTATCAGGGCGGCTGGTTCGACGCCTGGCGGCATTTGAGCCAGGAGCCCGACCTGGACGCCGTCTTCCACTACGGCGACTACATCTATGAAGGCGGGGCGGTCGCGAACCCGCCGGTCATTCTCGACGCCCAGGGACGTCCGGCGGATCGTCGTCATGTCGGCGGCGAACTCTACAGCCTGGACGACTATCGCCGTCGCTACGCCCAGTACAAGACAGACCCGGACCTGCAGGCCGCTCACGCCGCCGCCGCCTTCATCGTCAGCTTTGACGACCACGAGGTCGACAACAACTGGGCGGGAGACTTCGATCAGGATGGAACGCCGCCCGAGGCCTTCGCCCTGCGCCGCCGCTCGGCCATGCAGGCCTGGTACGAGCATATGCCGGTGCGCCGCGCGCAAATGCCGGGCGCGCACGGCCTGATCATGCACCGGCGGCTGGACTATGGGCGGCTGATGCGGATGCACGTGCTGGACACCCGATCCTATCGCAGCGACCAGCCGTGCGAGCGGCCGGACGAACGTCACTGTCGTCCGTCGGGGGCGCCCGACGTCACCATGCTGGGCGCTGCGCAGGAGGCCTGGCTGGCGGAGGGCCTGCGCAGCGGGGCGGGATGGAACCTGATCGCCCAGCAGGTCTTCGTCATGCCTGTGCGCCGTAGGATGCCCGACGGCGAGGTGCGGATGGGGGCGGGCGACACTTGGGGCGGCTATCCCGAGGCGCGGGCGCGGCTGGTGAAAACCATCACAGACCTGAACCTGAGCAACGTCGTGGTGGCCTCGGGCGACGCCCACATCCATGCCGTAGGGACCGTGCCGCTGCGCGATGATGAGCCGGATGGCCCGGCCGCCGCCGTTGAGTTCCTGGGCACCTCCATCGCCTCGGGCGGCGACGGCGCGGCCGAGACCGAGGGAACGCGGGCCATGCTGGCCGGCAGTCCGCACATGAAGCTGGTCAACGCCCAGCGGGGCTACCAGATCTTCGATGTCGCCGAACGGGAATGGCGGACCGACTTGAAGGTGTTGAACCGCATCCAGAGACCAGGCGGCACGCTTAGCAAGCTTGCCAGTTTCACCGTGGAGCGTGACCGGCCTATGCTTGGCTGAGATGGGCTTGGGGGGGATTGGCTCGCCATGGCAAGCTGCGTGAACCTTCGACCAGCCTTCCGCAATGTCTGCCACCGGCGCGGATTCAAATGACCGCGTCTGGCGCATTGCGGTCGACAATGTCCGTATCCAAGAAGCCGTCGGGCCTCACGTATCCTTTTGATCGAAGCTGACTCTCAAAGCCCCGCTCGGCATGGCGCTGAGTGGGGCTTTGAGAAGTCTCAGGCTTGCAGGATCAGAACTGCGAGCTGAACATCACCCTGGCGGCCTGCGCCTGGCCCTGGTCGGCGAAAGTTCCGTTGTAACCAACACCCAGCGCCATGCGCTCCGACAGGCGCCATTCCAGGCGCACATCGACAAGAGCCGCATCCTTCGCTAGAGGCGCGCCGTGAATGGTGAAGGCTTCGCCATCGGCGAAGGCGAGGTCGGACTCCACAGTGCGTTCACCCAGGGCGTGCTGCCAGCCCGCCTTCGCATTGAGCGTGACAGGCGCGCCAATCTCGAAGTGATGGCGTGTCTTGACGCCGACGATCGACCAGAAGCGTTCGCGTGTCTGCTCCGCTCCAGTCAGGGCCATGTCGCCGCCCACTTCCTGGAAGGCGTCGTTGCCAAGCCAGAGACCATTGAAACCGACAAAGGGTTCAACGACGGCGCCGTCGATAGCCACGCCGTATCCGGCCTCGCCGAAAGCCTGCCAGGAGCGGCCGCCGTAGTCGGCTGTCAGCTCTTGTGAAAGGGCGCCGATCCGGGCGGTGCGCCGCGTGCTGAAGTCCAGATCGCTGTAGGTCATCCCGCCACGCAGATGGACCGGGCCAGCGCTTGCGCCGGCATAGGCAGCGATATGGATCATCTCGAGGTCAGTGCGGCTGCTGCGGTCACGAACGTCGAGCCTGGCATCGCCGTAGCCGGCCGCCACGCCAATCCGCGCGCTGCCGACCTGGGTCTCCAGACCCATGCGGAATCCGTCCGCGTTGCGTCCCTGGACTCCTGCCGTGCCGGCGCCGGCGTCGAGCTCGGTCCGTTCGCCGATACCCTCGGCCCACATCACCAGGCCTTGCGGGGCCGATATATCCAGACGTTCGACCAGGTTGCGTCGCAGGCTGTCGCCATGCTGGACCGCTGCGCTGAGCGAGGACGGATGGGCTTCGCCGGAAAGACTGTCGAAGGCCTGGCGCGCGCCGTCGGCCGACAGGCCCACCAGATTGAAATAGACGTCGCTTGTGTTGGTGAAGGCGTCGGCGACCGCAGAGGCCGTCGCGCGCTGATTGCGGGTTTGCGCCACATCAGCCAGTTCAACGTCGTTGCGGGTCAGCGACAGCTTAACTTCGTTGGCCGAATAGATCAGGCGAGGGGAGAGATAGGCGAAGTTGCTGGTCACGTTCGCGAACTGCCCCTGGACGCCGCCCAGAGCCGACAGGATGACGTAGCTGGTTTGCGGTCGGTAGTTTCCGTTCTCGGCCAGAACCTGCACGGTCCCGCCCTGAAGAAGGGCCTGACCTGCCGCGTCGAGGCGATCAGACTCGCCCGCGGCGTTGACCTCAACCGAGTAGATTGATCCCGCTTCAAAAACGACGCCGGTGTTGACCCGCAGCACGCCGATGGAGTTGCCAGGAGCCAGCATCCCGCCGCTGTGGACCACGATCCGACCCGCGGCGCCGGCGCCGCCCAGAACGCCGCCGCTATTTACGCTGATTTGCCCCGGCAGCACGCCGTTCAATGCGAGGCGACCGGCGTTGACGTTCACCAGCCCGGTGAAACTGCTCGTGCCCGTCAGATTGAGGGCGCCCGCGCCAGCCTTGGTGAATACGCCGTCGCCCCTCAGTCCGCCGCCGAAGACCGCGTTCTGAGTTTGGACCACAGTCAGGTCGCCGTGACTGCCCAGTTCAACGAAGCCGCCGTCGCCGCTCAGCCCGGCCACCTGCTGGGTGCGATCACTGAGGTCAAACACGCCGTTGTTGATCTCGAGATCGGTTTGCGAGTTCAGCTGTGACGTAAGCTTGACCGAGCCGCCTTCGACGGTGGTGGTCCCGGTATAGCTGTAGTCGCCCGACAGCAGGAGCGTGCCCGCGCCGCGCTTGATCAGACCGCCGCCGCCCGAGAGGGCTCCTGTGTAGGTGTAATTGCCGGTCTGGTCGAAGATCAGAGCGCCATTGTTCACCACATCCGCCAGAAGGTGTCCGTCGACGACGCCGTTTCCGACCTGCAGGGTTCCCTGCTCATGAATTTGTACGGTTCCGTTCAGCGCGCCTGTCAGGCGTAGAACGCCGCCGCTGATCGAGGTGACGCCGGTGAAGCCGCTGCTGTCGCCACTGAAGGTCGTGTCGCCGGCAAGGATATCGACCGTGCCGACGTCAGAGCCAACGCTGATCAGTTGCGAAGCCAGAACATAGTTCGCCGTGTTGTGGTTCAGAACCAATCGTCCGTCGCCGTTGCGGAACCTGATCCATGGGGTGGTGACGACCCCGGCGCCGGTCGCGGCGTCGCCGGCTGCGCTCCCGATGTTCAGGACGCCTTCGGAGCCCGTCTCAAAGCCGAGCGTGATCCCGTTGACTGCGTTGTCGGCGCGCAGAGTCGCGCCGTTGGAGACCGTCACCTCGCCCTTGCCGAAATAGCCGATGTGCATGCTTGAGGTGGCGTGAACGCTGGTTCCGGCGCCGTCGAGTTCAACGGTCCCGTCTGCGGTCGCCTGCACACCTAGGGCGATTGTCGTCGCCTTGAGCTGTCCGCCGCTAGCTAGGGTCACCGTTCCGGAGCCGCCGTCGCCGATATAGCTTTGATAATCGACCGTCACCGCCGCCCCCCCGGTGATGGACGCCACGCCGACGCTGCCGACGTAATTGGCCAGGGAGAAACGGTTCGTGGAGCCGATGACGTCAATCTTGGCGCCATCCTTCACGACGAGTTCGCCGGAGCCGCGCCCTGCGACGTTCAGGGACGCCCCTGTGATCTGCCAGAGCGTGCCGAGGCCCTCGATAGTCGCCTCGCCGCTGGCCGTTTCGTTCACTCCCAGGGCTCCCGACTGGCTGTAGGCTTTTGCTCCATTCGACAGGGTGAAGACGCCCTTGCCGTCGGCGCCGATCTGCAGGCCTTGCGATGTGACCTCGAGGCGACTGCCGCTTCCGCTCACGTTCAGCGTCCCCTGGCTCAGAGCACGTGCGCCGAGAGAGACCGTCTGATCGGAAATCACTTCGCCGCCGGCGACCACATTCAGAACGCCCTTGCCGAACAGGCCCAGCGTTAAACTGTCGGTCGTCCATTTTGATGTGTCGCCGGTCACCGTGACCGCGCCCGTTTCATCAGCGATGTTCGGCAAGGCGGCGTTGTTGGTGCTGTTCCCCACGATTGCGCTGGCGGTGGTCAGGACACCGCCGTTGCGGATGATCAGTTCGGACGAGGCCAGAGACCCGAGGAAAAGCGCATTTGCAGCCGCAGTCTCTGCGTCGATGATCGGCTTGGTCGCAGCGGCGGGCGCGGTGATAAAGGTGAAGGGGAGGCTTCCCGGCAAGGCGCCGCTCGACCAGTTGCTCGCGTCCCCCCACTGATTGCTTGTTGTGCCCTGCCATGTCTGCGCCCGCGCGGGCGAGTGGACCAGCAGCGCCGTCAGAGCGCCGCCAAGAAGAAGTGCGGCTTTAAGGGGTCTTGGTTTGTGCGCGACAAGGATCGACATGGTCTGCTCCACAGGCGACACGGCAAGCTGTGGGATGTGAGCTTTCCGCGCACGACCTCAGACCGGTCTCTGGCATGTTCAAAAAGGACAGAGCGGTGAGTAGGTGGTCGGAAGTGAATATTTTCCTAATATCTATCGCTGTTCTTTTTGGCGCTGTGGTTGGCCCGTTGAAGGCGTATTATCCAGGTTGAAAACAACCAGCGAGCTGCAGCGGTCTACGTCTGCATGTGGGCGTCCAGCCGATGATCGCTACTCGCGCTGAGCGGTTGGCGGGAGAGTAGGATGGGTGCGGACATGGAGGTGACCTCAAATGAGGTCGGCCATGCGCCAGTCTGACCTTTTCATCCAGCCAAACGCCCGTGGAATGCCGGACGACGAGCCAAGGCGCATCTCGGCCATCAGAGTTGAAGGTCGTGCGGCGCGTCCAAGACCTCGCGATGTTCAACTGCGCTCTCGACGCCAAGGTGCGAGCTTGTGACCCTGGTCCGGCTGCGGACCAGGGACGTGGCGCCGGGTGGTGTGCTGCGACAGCGATCCGTCGTGATCCAGCAGAAGACCGGCAGACCGGCGCCCTTCGAAATCATCGAGCCAGCGCGTGATGCGGCCGTTGCGGCTGCACATGCACGAACACGAACCGACTACGTCACACATAGCCTCAGACGAACGAAGGTGTCGCTCGTTTACAAGAAGACGGGCAATCTGCGCGCCTGTCAGCTTTTGCTGGGGCGTCGAAAGCTAGAGAGCACGGTGCGCTGCCTGGGTATCGAGGTGGACGACCCGCTGGAGATTTCCGAGCAAAATTGATCTGTGACATCAAGCCGAGCTCGAAAGCGGGCCTGGCTCTAGGTCAGCTATGGGTGGGAAGCGGAGCTAAAGTGCATCGTATCGCCAAGCCGTGGCGCCCGTTCGGTCCAGGACTCCGAACGCGACAAGACGCCCATCATGAAAAGTAGCGAAATCGCCTGCAACGTCGCCCGGCGCGTCGGATACAATGACAGTCTCAGCATCAAGCCGACGGACATAGCCACCTGCAACTAGGCGGGTCTCGGCAGGCTCTTGTTCATCCGTTTTGCAAATGGCGATGAGCTTGGACCAGTGGCATTCAAACGCTCCTGTATCCTTGAAAGTCATTGGTTCGATTAAAACAGCGTGTCCCGGTTCAGGCGGGCCATCGAAGGTAAGGCTGGTGTCGTGAGCGGGAAGCGGCTGCTCCATGGTCACCGTAGCGATGACTTACCCTTTTTCATCGCGAGCGACAAACCGTTGCCGTTCGCTCATGGGCTCGCTGGAGCCCCCGCTCAAGACCAGCGTTGCGGCGACAAACAGCCCGGCAGGCAGCAGATTGAACAACGTCATCTAGACATATGAGCGGACGCATTGAATGTCCGCAACGGGTCGTAAGCGGACATTGCAGTCGGCGTGGTCATAAAGTTCGCTTAGCTGCAGTGATCCAATGTCGGCTTCTGGCGCATTCAGGACTTCGCCGGACGTTTGCTTGACGGGCGTCGGGCGGCCGCTCCTTACAGGGGGCTACGTGTCGATCTGGCGTCTTCAAAGATGCTGTGGAGCCATGGAGCGCCATGCGGTGAGCAGGGTCATGCCGAAGCCGGCCGCAGCCAGCAGTCCCCCCGCCACGGGCACCGCTGCATAGCCCAGATTCAGACTGATGACCGCTGCGCCTGTGGCGGCGCCCAGAGCGTTGCCCAGATTGAAGGCCCCGGCGTTGATGGGGGAGGCCAGGCCCGGAGCGTCGGACGCCGCCTCCATCACGCGCATTGCACCGGGGGGGGGCACATAGACGTAGAGGGTGAACATGGCGCTGGCTCCCATGACTGTGACCGCCGACGGCCTGTCGCGGTACAACGGCCTGGGCTTCAACTTCCGCGCCGTTCCCGTCTGGCCGCTCGGGGAGGGAGGGCGGATTGTGGAGCGCGTGGTTCACGGCTCCCTGCTAGGCAACAACGGCGAGACGGTCCGACGTATGGCCCTGGCCGGCGTCGGCCTGGCCCGCATGGGCGATTACCACGTCCGCGCCGACCTGGCCGCTGGTCGCCTGGTGGAGGTGTTGGGCGAAGTGATCGGGCGGGACGAGGAGGAAATCCACGCGGTCTTCCTCGGGGGACCGCGCATGCTGGAACGTGTGCGGGTCTTCCTCGACTTCGTCGTGCCGCGATTGCAGCAGGTCCTGAACGGCTGAGGCCTGGTTCGGGTCGGACCGATCATTGCGGTCGGCGCCGCTGCAAGGTCCGTTTTCCGGCCATGACCCGATGATCGCTTTCGGCGCATCGGCGAAGTCATCGTAGGGCCGAGACTGAATCATTGCGGCGGTTCGGAGTGTACGCTTTAGGTGGTGGGCTCAACCGATGACCGCAACACGATAACTTTTCTTAGGAGATCAGTTGAGCCCACCCGAAAGACTGCACGCCCGGCTATCGAGCGGTGCCCGCAGGTCTGTTTCAGAATCCGCCCGGTCGGTAGATAAGCTTGGTAAAAAGACCGTTCCTGGACTTGCTGCTGACATTCGAAGCATCCGTGCGGGGGGGCTTTTATAAAGTCACAGCAGACGCCACCTCAGAAGAGGTCGATCCCGAAACCTACGCCGCCCGACTTTTCGCCGCCCCGGCCGAAAGCCCCGCCGATCGAGAACGACACGCCGGTGGCTAGGCGGCGGCCGTAGCCGACCGACAGAGCCTCTTCGCCGTTCTGGAAGCCCATGCCTACCGCTAGCCGGCCTCGGCCCCGCTGGCCCCCGCCGGCATTCATCGCCATACTCAGCTGGGCGCTGCTCATGGCACCCAAGCGATCGATACGTTGGCCCTGCTGGCTGAAACGGCGGTCGGTATCGGCCGTCAGGGCGTTCATGCGGTCATCGACGGCGGCGAAGCGCTGGTCGGTATAGGCCAGGGCCGCCGTTAGGGTCCGCGCGTCGCCGGCGTCGGCGTGCGTCTGGGAAGCGGTCAGGGTGGCGGCGTCGCCCGCGTCGGCATAGGTCGGATCGACACCGCCGGATGGTCCCTGCGGACCGGTCGGCCCCTGCGGCCCCTCGGAACCCTGCGGTCCCGCAGGGATAGCGGCGATGCGGGCTGACAGGCTGGTCAGGGAGGCATCCACCGCCGCTAAGGCCGAGCCGGTATTGGTGTAACCGGTTCCCTGGATGGTGAAGTTCGGCGCGGTGAACACCCCTCCAGCATAGCCCGCGCCGCCGCCTAGCCAGCCGGCGATCTCCTGGCCCAGGGTCGTGTCCAGCGCCCGTGCCTGGCGTAGATTGACCGCATCAGTGTCGGCCATGGCGTCGGCCAGATGGACGATGTTGCGCTCGGCTCCCGCCCTGCCGACGGAAACGGCGTAGTCGCGGTCGGCGATGGCTTGGTAGCCTATGGCGGTGCTGCCTTCTGCGGTAGCGTTTGCGTCTCTGCCGATAGCGGTGCTTCGCCGGCCCGAGGCTGATGAATTGCTGCCCAAGGCTGTCGCGTTGGTACCAGAGGTCGCAAAAATACCCAGAGCCACGCCGCCTATGCCAGCATCAGAATGGCCCCCCACCGCGGTGCCGATGCTTGCGGCTTGGCTTTTGTAGCCGATGGCTACGCCTACTGAGCCTGCTCTTGATTCCACACCGATCACGACACCTTCGCTGTCAGCAACGTTATCATAGCCGATGGCGACTGCCTTGTTCAGGCAGGTCGAGTTATTCGGGCCCAGTTCCACACCGCTATTAGTATCCCCGATGAGTGGACAGTCTGGATCTTGCGTCGCCGCCATAGTCGGTGGAGCTAGAACTGAAACCAGCACCAAGGCAGTGGTTAAGGCAAGAATAGAGCGGGCGGCAATGCGAGACATAACGATCCTCCAAAATAATCCAAGCGGATTCGCGCCCATCCTGCCCTGGACTTTCTCGAATTCGTTAGGCAGACCGTCCCGGTCGATCGTGCAGATCGTACCGTACGCCTAAGCGCAGAGTGGTGGCATCCAGTGCAATGCCGTAGTATCAGACCAGAAAAAGAGGGGGCATGAACGATCTGGAGGGCACCACTGTACTTAAGATCGACACCCAAGGGGTGGCTGCGCGGGATCGGTTCGAGTTCTGGCGCGCTATCATTCCCAGTGTCGACATGCAGCCGCGCGAACGCTCGGGTGACGACTTCAAGGCGGCCTTACTGTCCATCCGCGATCCAGAGGAAGGCACGCTTAGCTGGACGCGCAGCGATCCCAACCGGTCGCGGTTTCGCGACAACGGCGAGGAGATCGTACTGCTAGGCTCCATAGCCGGCGGCAAAAGCGGAGTGCGCCACCGCGGGGACGGGGCCGAGACGGTGATCCCTTATAACCGACTGTACCTGCTGGATTCGATCCGTCAGCCGGACTTCGTCGTTGATCGCTTCACCAATGTGTGCCTGAGCTTGCCCCGATCCTTGGTTGTGTCGATCCTGAGGCGCGACCCGACTGATGCCAGCGGCATGACCATGCTGCCCGACACGGCGATGGGCCGGCTACTGCAATCGCACATGCTGAGTACGGCCCGGGAGATGAAGGCCCTGAACGCGGACGAGGGCCACGCGGCGCTAATCAGCGCTCGGGCCATGGCTGAGATCCTGCTGGCGCAGATGGCGCGCATTCCCGACGAGGCGTTGGCGCGTCAGGACCTGATGTTGGTGCGGGCCGCGCGGCGGTGTATGGTCAGCATGATCGGCGTGTGTGATTTGACCGCCGACCGGCTAGCGCGGCTGCTGGGATGTTCGCGCACTCGTCTGTACGCCGCCTTCGAACGGCAAGACCTGAGCGTTGTCGAGGAACTGCGCTTGATGCGGCTGCGCCGCGCGCGCCGACTGTTGCGCCATACTAACGTCTCCGTGGGTGAGATCGCCCTAGTGTGCGGCTATGAGGATCCGTCCGCGTTTGGCAGAGCCTTTCGCAAGCATCAGGGGTGTGGACCGGCCGCCTATCGTAAAAGTCAGACGTTGGATCGTCACGGTTAGCTCGCCAGGGCGCCGGCTCCGAGGTGATGAGCCGCATCGCACCGCCGGTCATCGGGGGTAGCGTTCGGAACGTCGCCATTCCGGCCTGGGCCCAAGGGCCCGCTCTTGGCGCGTTGCAGCCTTTGGCTGAGAGGATCAGAAAGGTCAGAGACATTCTGCGGCGAGCAATCAGGGGCTGGAGCTTGCGCCTTCGTCTCTCCGTTCGTCGCCTGCAAGGCGATGTTTTCAGTGGAGTTCTTGTCCCCCAGTCCGAAGCCTGTATCCGCCTCTATATTGCTCGGTCGCGTCCTGGCGACGCCGCTGTAGCGGACCAGATCAGTGCTGAAGCTGTGGCGGGAAATCCAGCTCGAACGCGGATCGTTCCGGCGCGACCCCGAAGGTGGCCTCTCCATCAAGGCCGGCATGGCGGTCGAGCAAGGTCGAGTAGGTGTAGAAGCGGATTTTACGGGCCTCGGTGTCGAAGGCCATGAATCTCAGCCAGCCCGCGCCGCCATTGGCCGAGCCTGCCGTGCCGTCCGGCCCGACCGTATTGCCCTGATAGTCCTGGATCAGTTGATAGACGGGATGTCCGGCGTCGTTGAGGTCGATCCGCAGGTTCTCGCCGTTGGACACGCCCTCAACCGGGCGGGTGTAGTTATGTCCGCTCAGGACCATGAAGATCATGGCGTTCTTGCGGATGAAGCGGTCCCAGACCTGGTCAGGGGTGAGGTTGTCGGCGCCGGGAAAATAGCTGTCGTAGCCGTTTGACCGTTCGTGCGCGTCGGGCCGCAGCCATTCATGGGTGGTGATCAGGACGGGAAGACCCGGATGGGCGTCGATGACGCCTTGAGCCCAGTCCAGCGCCGACTGAGGGGGCTCCATCTCCAGCGACAAGTGAAGGAATTCCCGTCCGGCGCCGTTGAATGTCTGGTAGCTGTTCAGCCCGTTTTCCGACGCGCCGCCATACCAGGCCTTGCCGAGGAAATGGCGCGAAGTCGGCCCGAAGTAGAGGCTCCAGGTACGGCCGCCCGCAAGGGGTTTGGAGGCGCCGGGGCCGCCGTCCTGGGGCCACCAGGAATAGTTGTCGTAGTCGTGGTTGCCGGGGACCATGCCGAAGGGCAGGCCGCTGCGGCTGAGGATCGAGATCGCGCGGTTGGCGATGTCCCATTCCTCGCGGGTGTCGAAGTAGCGGTACTCGCCTTCGGCGTCGGGTATCGACCGACGGAACTGGCCGTCGCCGTGCTGGACGATGTCGCCGACGAAGGTGACGAAGGCCAGGTTCTTTTCCTGCCGCGTGTCGACCAGATAGCGCATCTGCTGGCCGAAAGTGTCGGCGCCGCGCGGCTGCGGCAGGGTGATGTCGGCGTAGTTCTGAGTGTCCGACACCACGGCGACGGTGAACACCTCGGCCCAGGCGGGAGCCGCGGTCGCCAGCAGCGATGAGCCCAGGGACAGGGCGACGGCGAAGGTCGCGCCGATCCGCTTGAAGATGTTCATGGGTCTTGCTCCGATCCGCCGTGTTCGAACGCCCATAGCCAAGCTGTGTGACGGTTTTGCCCACTCGTCCGAAGCTGAGGAATTGCGACGGGATTGTCGCGCAACCGACATCAGGCGGTGACGCTTGGGCCTCATCAGCCGGGTGTGGGCCAGCAGCTTGAAAATTCAGTCGGCGCGAGCTTCCTCTCGGCGGGCGCCGCATCCGAAGAGGGGTTCGGAGGGCTGACGCGAAGGCTTCGCGGCCCACTGTTTCACTTCTTCCTGCGCCGGTCGGGATCGCCTGCCGACGCCGAGGAAATGGTGCAGGATCTCTTCGTCAGGCTGCTGCGCCGCGCCGATCTGCTCAGTCTCGAGAACGTCGACGGCTATGTGTTCGAGGCGGCGGCCAACATGGCGCGGGACCGGGGGCGCTACGAGCAGGCCCGGGGGCAGGGGCGGCATGTTGAGATTGACGACCTGGTCGCAGAGAGCGAGGCGCCCGGCGCCGAGCAGATCGTCGCGGGGAAGCAGCGATTGAAAAAGATGCTGGCGGCGCTGAACGCCTTGCCGCCTCGGGCGCGCCAGGTGGTGATCCTGCGGCGCTTCGAGAACCTGACCTATCTCCAGATCGCCAGGCGGCTGGGCATATCCGTGAGCGCGGTCGAAAAGCATATGACGCGCGCGATGACGGCCTTGCGCCTCGATCTGATCGAGGGCGACCGCTGATGTCTTCCGCCGTCCCCAGGCCGAGCAACGACGACTACGCCGACCCGGCCGCCTTCTGGTTCGCGCGGATGAACAGCGGCGATCCGCCCGGCGTCGAGGATGAAGCCGAGTTCCGTCGATGGCTTAGCGAAGACCCGGGCAACGCCCAGGCCTATCGCGGCTGCCAGCAGGCCTGGCGCCTGATGGAACTCGACGCCGGAGAGCCGGAGGTGCTGGCGCTGCGAGCGACGGCCCTGGGGCCTGACGCACGTCGCCTTACGCGAAGGCGCGCCCTGTTCGGCCTGACCGGCGGGGCCATCGCCGCGTCGTGCGGCGGGCTGTGGGTGATGACGGCGGCGTCCTCCGCGCGGGCGTTGATTTCGACGGAGGCGGGCCAGAGGCTGACCGCGCCCCTGCCGGACGGGTCGGAAGTGACCTTGGCGCCGTCGTCGCGGTTGCGCCTCGATTACGGCGCGGATCGTCGCGCGGCGGTTCTCGAGGCCGGCCAGGCCTATTTCCATATCCAGCCCGACGCCGCGCCGTTCGTCCTGCGGGTCGGCGAGCAACTGCTGACGATCGACCAGGGGCGGTTCCAGACGACCCATGCGGACGGGGGGGGCGAGGTGGTGGTCGAACAGGGGCGGCTGCGGGTGGCGGAGCGGGGAGGGACGCGAGCGTCCCTGATCCTGGCGGCCGGCCAGGGCTGGGAGGCGCACGGTGACGAACTGCGAGCGGCGCCTGCCGATGTCGAGGTCGCGACGGCCTGGCGGATGGGGCGGCTGGTCGTGCGTGATCGTCCGCTCAGCGAGGTGGTGGAACGCTTCAACCGCTACTCGGCGGATAGGCTGACGCTGACGGACAAGGCGGCTGGCGAGGTCCGTATCTCCGGCTCATTCCGCTACGACGGCGCACAGGAGTTCGTCCTGGCCCTGGCGCGCGGGTTCGACCTGTCCGTGCAGCGGACGACGGACGGGGAATGGCGGATCGGATCGCCGACGAAACCGTCTGACGGAGCGGCTACGCTTTGATGAAATTTCCAAGACGGGGTGGGGGTCTGCGCACCGCCTTCCGTTTCTGAGGGGGAGCCGCCGACGAGCGGCTGACCAGATCTCAGGGGCTACCATGTTCATTTCCAAGCCGCGCGCCGGCGCCTTCAAGCGCATGCTTCTGGCCTGCTCGGCCGTGGCCGCGGTCGTCACCGCGGCTGGGGCGGCGACGCCGGCTCTGGCCCAGTCGCCAGGCGGCGGCGCGGCCGTCTCCTTCGCCATCGAAAACCAGCCGATGGAGGAGGCGCTGACCAGCCTGGCGCGCGCCGCCGACGTGCAGGTACTGTTCGCGCCGGAGGCCGTGCGCGGCCGCCGCGCCAACCGCGTCGTCGGCGTCCTGGCCCCCGCCGAGGCCCTGCGTCGGATGGTCGAGGGCACGGGGTTGACGGTGGCGCCGGTCGGCGCTCGCACCTTTTCTGTTGCAGTCGCCCATGCCGACCTCGGAGCCGAAGGCGCAACTGCGATCGAGGACGTGATCGTCACGGCCCAGAAGCGCGCCCAGCGCATCCAGGATGTGCCCCTGGCCGTCACGGTGCTGAACGGGGACGACGCCCAGCGACGCGGCATCAACAGTGTGACCGACTTGGTGGACGAGGTCCCGGGCGTTTCAGTCAACTATGCCTTCGGCGGCACCAACTATGGGCTGATCAGCATCCGCGGCATCGGCGGCGCGGACGACTACAAGCCCAACGGCAACCCCTCGGTCGCCCTGCATGTGGACGGCGTCTACCAGACCTCCAACGCCTATCTGGGCATGCCGCTGTTCGATCTGGACCGGGTCGAGATCCTGAAGGGGCCGCAGGGCACCCTCTATGGCCGCAACACCACGGCGGGCGTGATCAACGCCATCACCAAGGGACCGGGCGAGGTGGTCGAAGGCTCGGGCCGCTTTGAGATCGGAAGCCATGACTACACCGCCATGGAGGCGGCTGTCGGCGGCCCGCTGGGCGACAAGGTCGGCGTACGCCTGGCCGTGCTGGCCGAGCAGGGCGGCGGTTTCATGACCGGCGCGGGCGCGGGGGATCTGGCCGGCTATCGCCCTGTCATCGGCGGCGTCGTCCAGACCCAGGTCCCGGCCATCGTCGATCCGGGCCGCCGCGAAGGTTTCGGCGATCAGGACCTGTTCGCCGGTCGCGCCACCGTGGCCTTGGACTTCAACCCCGAGACCAGCCTGACGCTGAAGCTGTTCGGCAGTCGCGACCGGGGCGATACGCGCCAGTACGACCGTATCTCGGCGGCGCTGGACAGCAACATCGCCAATGCGGGCGAGAATGACGACCCGTACGAGTTCTATTCGTCCGAATATCCGACCCAGAGCATCGACATCTACGGGGTGTCGGCGGCGTTGGAGCATCAGCTTGCCGACAATCTGAACCTGGCCGTGATCGGCAACGTCCAGGGCACGACCCGCTCGGTCCAGGGCAACGGCGACGGCTCGCCCTATCCGGCCTCACGCTTCGATGCGGACGAAACCCTGAGCCAGGCCTCGCTTGAAATGCGTCTCAGCGACGACACCGGCGGCCGCCTGGACTGGATCGTGGGCGGCTTCTACGTCTCGGACGACATCGACTTCGACACCCACTGGACCAGCTATACGGCCCGGACCCAGTACGACAACCTGCACAAGCAGACGCGCAACAGCTTCGCCGTCTTCGGCCAGGTCGACTATGACCTGACTGAGAAGCTGACCCTGTCAGGCGGCCTGCGCTACACCCGCGACGAGGCCACCTTCAGCGGGCGCAACGACGACCTTGACCCCTGGGGCATCTCGACCTTCACCACCACCTTCGCCACGACCGATCCCTTCATCTGGGACCGCGCCTTCGAGGACGACAATGTCTCGGGTCGGGTTACGGCCAAGTACGCCTTCACCCCGAACCTGAACGTTTTTGTCTCAGCGGGGACGGGCTATCGCGGCGGCGGCTTCGACGGCACCTCCATCTTCACCCAGGCTGAGACCCTGCCGTTCGATTCAGAGACCGTCACCGCCTATGAGGCCGGATTGCGCTGGGCCACGAACCGTCTGCGTCTGTCGGTGGATGTCTTCTCCTATGAGTTCAAGGAACTGCAGGCGACGACCCGCCTGGCCAACGACACCAACGGCCGCGCCAACGTCGGCGAGGCCGAGAGCAAGGGGATCGAGTTCGCCCTCAACGCCGTACTGGTCGAAAGCGTGAACCAGAGCCTGGACCTCGACGTGGCGGCGGCCTTCCTGGACACCGAGATCATCTCGTTCAGCTCCGCGCGCGTGGCCGAGGTGCTGTCGACGGTCGGCGATCCCCTGCCGGGCGCGCCGGACGTGACGGCGACCGTCTCGCTGAACCACGGTCTGATGTTGGCCAACGGCTGGCGCCTGGACAGCCGTCTGTCCGTCTCGCACCACGGCGAGGAGAGCAACCGCCTGAACGCGGCGCCGGGCAATACCGCGGAGGCCTACACCTTGCTGAACGCGCGGGTGGAGTTGCAGGCGGCGGCTGACTGGGCGGTCTACGCCTATGGCCGCAACATCACCGATGAGGTGTACTTCCCGGAACTGAACGGCGCTTCGCGTCTGGTCGGCGCCCCGGCGACCTATGGCGTGGGGCTGCGTTACAGCTTCTGACGCTGCGGTTGCGCCGTCTCTCGCATGTCAGGGTGACGGCGCAACCCGGTTGGGCTCTCGATGTCCGGTCGCGCAGTCAGGCCGACCTGATCGCGATGGCGGACAGGTCGTTGGCCGCATCGATCGGCGCGCCCGAGGTTTTCCGCTCGGAACGGCGATCCGCCATCTGGCCGGCATGGGCGCGGGGCAGGGCGGTGAAGCCGTCAGTTCCTCCATTGCGTCGACGATGCGATCATAGTCGTTGGACGGCTTTTTTGGCCGTCGTCGAACGCCGTGAAGGTTTGGCGAGCGTCACGCTTTAAGGCGCGAGGCCGATATCCGCTATTGATGGTGTGGACGGCTCCAACCCGCCGGGGCGTAAGCTTCCAGTCTGAGCTGGAGAGGGGGGAGGTGTCGATCAAATCCTGGCCCCGCATCCGGATACCGCCTGAGGGCGCGGTCTGTTTATATTGACCCGGGTAATATTATTCATCATAGGGCAGACGGGCGCTGCGGGGCGCCCCGTTCCGCCAAGGCGAAGCCACCCGTTCAGACAAATGCGACGACCACCTGTTGAGGGCCGATGCGGATAGGGCCTGCTGCTCATCGGGTTCGAAAATGCCGACAATCGATCTGTTCAAGGCGGAAGCTTCCATTCTCCTGAAGGCGCTCCGGGATCCGAGACGTTCCCATGCACTGAGGGCTGCGTTGCGTCTTCGCCAATGTCGAGCCTTCCATGGCTGGACGGGAGGGCGCATTCTTGCGCAGGCCTCGACCGTGCGACACAGGCACGCGCTTGAGGCCGTGGCTCGCGAGCAGGGCTTCGCATCCTGGAATGCGCTCAAGATCCAGGCTGAAACGGCGGGGCTTCAACCGCCGCATTCAGATCTGGAGCGAGCCATCGACGGGATCGCAGGGGTCCATCTCAGCCGCTGGTTTCCCGAGCATGGCGAGGCGGCGATGCACCGCGCCGCCGATGGCGGTTTCCTGCTGCCCTATCGATCGCAGTTCATTCTCATGGACGGAGAAACGGTCAGGGCGCTGGCGTTCGATCCCGCTGATCCAGATTGGAGTTGCATAGATTTCGACCTGGCCAGGAGTGCTGATCAGGAGGCCCGAGGACGTTTGCTCGACCGTTGGCGAAGGGCGCGTCGCGACGCGCGTCATTGTTTGTCGGTCTCGTCCGTCGAGGAGCCGGCGCAATGAGGATCGAGCGTGGGAGCGTCGCGATCGTGACGGGGGCGGCCAGCGGCATTGGTCTGGCTTTGAGCCGAGCATTGATGCAGCGCGGCGTCCATGTCGTCATGGGGGACATTGACGGCGGGGCGGCGGCGGATGAGGCGAGCGCGCTAGGCGCCGGCTGCATGGGGGTTCAGTGCGACGTCGCTGATCCGGCCGCCGTGGCGAGGCTGACGGACGCGGCTGTCGCCACCCATGGTCAGATCGACCTATTGATCAACAACGCCGGGGTCGGCGGCGTGCTGGGGCCCGCATGGGACAGCCATCCGCATGATTGGCGCTGGGTGATGGATGTCAACGTCATGGGCGTGGTCCATGGCGTCCAGTCGGTGCTGCCGCACATGCTGCGACGCGGCCGGGGCCATGTGGTCAATCTCTCCTCCATGGCGGGGCTGGCGACGCCGCCCTTCATGAGCCCCTACGCCGCCTCCAAACATGCGGTCATTGGCCTGTCGGAAAGCCTGGCGGCGGAACTGGCGATCATCGGCGCCGACATCGGCGTATCGGTGGTTTGTCCGGGCGTGGTTGAATCCCGGATCAAGGACAGCGACCGCAACCGGCCCGCAAGCCTTCGTCACGATAAAGTCGGGCCGCCCGAAATGATCGCGCGCATTCGTGCGGAGTTCGATCGGATCACTGCTGATCCCATGAAGGCCGACGAGGCGGCGGAGACGATCTTGAGCGGCGTCGAGGCGGGGCGCCTGCATATCCTCACGCACCCGCATGATCGGGCGGCTGTCCTGGCCCGTTTCGCGCAGATCGAACGAAGCCTGGACGGGACGCCGGGCGGAGGGCTTGCGGATGGACGATCGTAGTCACGGGCGTTCGGCGAGGAAGGCGGCGCTCGCCGCCTTCAGGGAACGCAGGCCGGCGGCCGGCGTCTACGCCCTGCGCTGTCTTTCCGGGCGCGCCTGGGTCGGACTGTCTCGAAACCTCGAGGCGGTAAGGAACCAACTCCTGTTCACGCTTCGCCAGGGCGGGCATCCTCATCGGGCGCTTCAAACGGCTTGGCGCGAGGCAGGCGAGGCGGGGCTGTTGTTCGAGGAGGTCGAGCGTCTTGATCCGGATGTCGAGCCGATCGCTCTGGATCGCATCCTGAAGGCGCGCCTGGACCATTGGGCGACGGCGTTGAGAGCCGACACGCTTTGAAGGGGGGGGCGGCGATCGGGCGGAACCCGAGCGCCGCCCCGATGATCAGTTCACGGGATAGGCGCGCACCACGCGCAGCTTCCAGGCGCCGTTTTCACGCACCGTCATCGAGAGATTGTCGAACCGGCGCACTTCCTTCCAGCTGCCGTCGGGCTGTTCGGCTTCGACGCGGACGCGAATGTCGGTGACGGCGAGATCCGGCCCCAGCATGTCGATGCTGCGGAGCTCGCTCACGTGGCGCATGACGCCGGCTCTCTGGGCGAAGGTCCTCTGGAAATAGGCCTGCACTGCCGGGCGTCCCTGTTGCAGTTGGCTTGCGCCGCCCACCAGCAAGGTGGCGTCCTCGGAATAGGAGGCGGCCATCAGATTGATGTCCTTGCGTTCCCAGGCGCCGTCGACGGAAGCGGCCAGGGCCCGAAGCGCGCTCTCGTCTTCGGCGCTGGCGGGCGCGGCTTGGGCCGCAGCGGCGGCAAGGACCCAGGCGCAGGTCGCTGCAACGATCATCTTCATGGAATTCTCTTTCAATTGAACGTGGTTGTCGGAAGCCGGCGTCGGCCGATCGCCTGCAAAATCGCGGCGGCTAATTGTCGGCGATGAGTTCCAGGCGCGGGCTTCCCTCCACCTCCAGCCGGATCTGACCGCGCCCAGGACGGGACAGGCGCACGGGCGTCTGCCGCTCCTCAAGACGTCGGCGCAGGAGGATGAGGCGGGTCTCGAGGTTGTCCTTGAGATCGGGAAGCCGCAGGGCGGACTCCAGGCGAACCTCGCGGTTCGTGAAGTCGCAGCGTCCGCTCTCGGCGTAGAGGCGCAGGAAGTGAAAGAGCAGCCGGCCCGGCACGCCCTTGATCACATAGGCGTCGTCGATGAACAGGCTGTCGTCGTAGGCGAAAAGCTTGACCCTGAAAGGTGCGCCGGCTGCGTGAGAAGATCCCGAGAAAAGAGCCCCATGGGCGGCCTGTCCCCGGTTGCTCATGGGGGCGGCCAAGGGGCTCCGAGGTTGGGCCAGACCGCGGGCGGCGGCGCGGGCCGTCGCGGCCATGCGGCGTCCCCCGCTCATGTCGCGCAGCCGCATCGGGTATCGGCCGATCGCGGCGATGCCGATCATCTTCATAGAATTCTCTTTCACTCGAGCGTGGCTATCGGAGGCCGGGCAATGCCGCCTCGACCCATCGCCGCCAACTCGAGTTTCGCGGAATTCGGAGCGCTTTCGCGAGTGTCACTCGCGGTCGGGGATCAATCCGGCTTGCCGGGCCGCCAGTCCGTAGGTGCGGCTGACGGGAACGCGGACGCCGCCGATCAGAACCAGGACGTGGCGGCTGGCTTCTCGTTCAATGCGTTCGACCGCATTCTTCGCCACCCACCAGGAGCGGTGGACCTGCACCCCGGCGGCGCCCAGGGCGCGGACCGCGTCCGAGAAGCGATAGTGGATCAGGGCGTCGCCGCGTTCGGTATAGACGCGCAGATAGTGGTCCTCGGCCGAGAGGGCGATGACGGCGGCGCCGAGTTCGGGCGGGAGGCGACGCGCCAGCTCGGGGGCGGTCGCCGCGCCCGACTGTCGGGCGTCTCCCAGAACGACCAGCGGGACGAAGACGGCCAGAGAAACGACGGCGACGCTCCAGAAGGTCTCAAGCAGGGAGGTAGGCGTCAGGACGCCGCCTACGCGAAGCAGACCTTCGACATAGGCCACTTCGAAGGTGGTCGGGACCGCCCCGACAAGGGCCGCGAGAGCGGCCTGAAGCCAGATAGGCAGAGCGCGCATGGGATCGGCGCGCCGGAGCGCCCAGAAGGTCGCCAGATCCTGCAGCCACATCAGGAGCGTCAGCCCGATCCAGTAGCTGTAGCGTTCGACGGGCGACAGGTCAGCATAGGTGCCGAACGGTCCAAGATAGGCCAGGGCGACGCCGATGATCGCGACGAACCCGGTTCTGACCGCCCAGCGTTTCGGCTCCTGCGTCATTCGCTCACCCCCAGACCGGTTCGTCGCACGACCGATGTTCGTCGGAAAGACACCGGGCGAGGGGAGGCGGTCAACCTGAAAATGTCGGGCGGCTATGTGTCGGCGATGAACCCCGGATGCGGGCTTCCCCCCATCTCCGGCCGGGCCTGACCGCGCCCAGGACGGGACAGGCGTGCATCCGGATGGTCGAATCTTGTCGTCGGGCCTGGCGGGGGCGCTTCATCGATCCGGACCACCGAGGCCAGGGTGTCGGCCGATTGCTGGTCCAGTTCGCTCTGCGTGAACATCCGACCCTGACAACCGACGTGAACGAGCAGAACGCGCAGGCCGTCGGCTTCTATGAGAAGCTTGGTTTCCGACAGATCGGCCGTTCCGATGTCGACGGGCAAGGCAGGCCGTATCCGCTGCTCCGCCTGACGACCTAGAGCCGCTATCATGACCCGCCTTGGGGGGCTGCGCCTTGCAATGGCGCGCAAGTCTGGCAAGGGCAGGGAAGCGGAGGCGTTTCGAGGGGGCGGCGTCCCCTTGGCTAGCAGGCGAGTCAGGGCGACGACGTCTGCGATTTCGTCGAGGCCCGACCCTTCACCTTCCCAGGGTTTCAACTCTAGACGGCGGTTGCGGCGCATTTCACTCCCACACGCCGGGATGATCCATCCGTCAGGGCGTTCCGTGCGTATTGGTCGAGATGCTGACGGAGCTGCGCCATGAACATAGCGATCGCCTACCTTCTGACCCTGGTCGTCTTCGCCGTGATCGATACGACCTGGCTGGGAAGCATGGGGGACCGGCTCTATCGCCCCCTGATCGGCTCCATGCTGGCGGAGAATTTCCGGCTGGCGCCCGCGATCGCCTTCTACGCGCTGTTCGCCGCCGGGCTGACGGTGTTCGCCGTTTTGCCTGGCCTCGCCGAAGGCGGATGGAAGAAGGCGCTGCTGTGGGGCGGGCTGTTCGGTCTGTTCGCCTACGGGACCTATGACCTGACCAATCTGGCCACGCTCAGGACCTGGAGCCTGAAGCTGTCGCTGATCGACATGGCCTGGGGCGTCTGCGTCAGCGCCGGTTCGTCCGCGATCGCCTGCGCCGTCGCCATGCGGCTGCTGCGCGTCCTCTAACGCCTCGGCGGGCGAGGGAAGAAGCGGCTGGTGCGCGCAGCGTAGGCGGCGAAGGCCTCCGGCCGTGAACGACGCATATGAGCCTCCAGCAAGGGGACGCCCGACACACGCGTCAGCAGCCAATAGATGTAGGCGGGGCCGGTCAGCGCCAGCCATCCCCAGGGCCAGGCACGGCTGAGGTCGATGGCGAACAGCGGCCAGGCGCACCAGCCCAGCCATTCGAAGAAGTAGTTGGGGTGTCTGGACCAGGCCCAAAGGCCGGTGTCGCAGATGCGGCCCCGGTGGGCGGGATCAGCCTTGAAGGCGGAGAGCCGGCGATCGGCCACGCCTTCGCCCAGCAGGGCGGATGCGAAGAGCAGGGTCGCGAGACCGTCCTGCAGGGTCAGGCCGGGGGTCGGATTGCGCGCGGCCAGCAGGACACTGAGCGCCAGGAAGGCGGCGGCGCCCGCCTGCAGCATCAGGAAGCTGAACATCTTCGCCTGAAAGCGTGCTCCCCATTCCACTCGCAGCCTGGCGTAGCGTGCGTCCTCGGCTTCGCGGGCGGCGCGGCGGGCGATGTGCAGGCCCAGCCGCAGACCCCAAAGGCCGATCAGAACGGCTGTCAGCAGCTGACGCGCAGAAGGGGCTTCCCCGCCGAGGGGGAATAGGGCGACGCCGACGCCGGCTATGCCGAGGCCGAAGGACCAGAAGGCGTCGGCCCAGCCGCCCTGACCTGTGTGGCGCTGGACCAGCCAGGCCGCGCTCATGACCAGAACGAGAAAGAGCGCCGCCGCGCCCCAGAGCGGCAGCAGGGGGATCACAGCCGCACGAAGGGCTGCATCAGCCGCCCCAGCCAGCCATCGAGCTGGATCTCGCCGTCCAGCGCGACGACGCAGAGGCAGGGGGTGTCCGACACGACGCGAGGTTGGTGCAGGATGTCGCCGTCCGCTTCTTCCAGATCGCCGACGTCGTACCGTTCTGTCTCGGTGGCGTAGGCGCCGGACAGGACGCAGGTCAGCTCGACCCCGCCGTGGGTGTGACGCGGCGTCTCGCGGCCCGGATCAATCTTCAGCAAGATGACCCGGCAGGCTCCGTCGCGCGGAGCGTGGACGTCGCGCGCCCGGATTCCGGGTCCGATCCAGCGCCAGGGACCGAGGGCGTAGCGCCGCAGCGGCTCGGGCAGTTCGGGCATGTCGTTTAGCGGCGTCGGCAGCTTCACTTCGCCCGCATCGGTCTCGATGAGCGCCATGGCATTGGCCAGGGCGTCGTCGGACAGGGCGGCCGGCGTGGTTTCCTCCAGAAACTCGCCGCCGACGGCCTGAAGCCGGCGGACCCAGGCGTCATTGGCCGGGCGCAGCGCCAGGTGGGCGGCGACCACCACGGACTCCGGCGGACTGAGCGTTCCGGCCGCATAGGCGAGAAAACGATCTTCGGACGGATTGCGGCTGGCATTCATCGGGAGGCCTCCTCGATTGGTTCGAGGATCAGGCGAAGCTTGATCATGGCGTTGCGGATGCGGGATTTGACGGTGCCCAACGGCAGGCCGAGCCGCCGGGCGATTTCGGAATGGGGGCTGTCCAGGAAGAAGGCGAGGCGCAACACCTCGACCTGGTCGGGCTTGAGGCGCGACAGGGCGTCGCGCACCCGTTCGGCGTCCTGGGATGCGGACAGAATGTCGTCCGGTCGCTGCATCTCCGCATCCGCGAGGTCGATTTCCGGCGTCGGCAGGGGGCGAGCATCGCGCCGCAGCATGTCGAGCCGGCGGTTGCGGGCGATGGTGAAGATCCAGGTCGCGGCCCGCGCCCTGCGGGCGTCAAACAGGTCGGCCTTGCGCCAGACCGTCAGCATGGCGTCCTGGGCGAAATCCTCGGCGGCCGCCGATGTCGCTCCCGACTTGATCAGCCAGGCCTTCAGGCGCGGAGCGTAATAGATGAAAAGTTGAGCGAAGGCCTCACGGTCGCGGCGCAACGCCACGGCCTCGATCAGGCGGTCGTGCGCAAACGCGTCCTGCGAGGGGCCGTCCGCGCTCATGTGAGGCGTGGTCCTTGCGGAACATGTGAGAGAGGAAGTGCCGGCATGCATGGAGCCTAATACGCTTCGGGAAAATGTCTGGATCATTCGCAATCCGATTGCGACGCCGCTGCGTAATCCGATCAAGCCTGCAGCGCCTCTGCGGGCGCGTTTCGGAGTCGTCATGTCGCATTCGCCCGCTCGCCCTTCCAACGGTCCTTTGAAGATCGCCGTGGTGGGATCGGGCGTCGCCGCCCTGTCTTCGGCCTGGCTTCTGTCGCAACGCCACAAGGTGACGCTTTATGAGAAGGCTGAGCGGCTGGGCGGTCATTCCAATACGGTGACCGCCGGCGCCGCTACCGGGCGGATTGCCGTGGACACCGGCTTCATCTGCTTCAACGACGCCACCTATCCCAATCTGATCGCCCTGTTCGCGCATCTGGGTGTCCAGACCCGCGCGACCGATATGTCCTTCGCCGTCTCGCTGGACGACGGCCGGTTCGAATACGCTGCGCCCGGTCTGTTCGCCCAACGCCGCAATGTCCTGCGGCCGCGCTTCTGGTCGATGCTCGGCGAGATCCTGCGCTTCTATCGTGAAGCCCCGATTGATCTGGGCGGTCTGACCGATCCCGAATTGACGCTCGGCGACTATCTGAAGCGCGAGGGTTTCAGCGAAGCCTTCCGCGACGACCACCTGCTGCCGATGGCGGCGGCGATCTGGTCCTCGCCGGCCCATACCTTGATGGACTATCCGGCGGAGGCCTTCATCCGGTTCTGCGGCAACCATGGCCTGCTCAAGCTGGTCGGTCGCCCTCTTTGGCGGACGGTCGAGGGCGGCAGTCGGACCTATGTCGAACGGCTGGCCCGGCCCATCGACGACATGCGGCTGGCTCGCGGCGTGACGGTCGTGCGCCGGGTCGAGCAGGGCGTCATGATCCATGACAGCCAGGGCGGCGTCGAACGCTTCGACCATGTGGTCATCGGCGCCCATGCGGATCAGGCCCTGGCCATGCTGGCTGAGCCGACCGAACAGGAAAAGGAACTGCTCGGCGCCTTCCGATACAGCCGCAATCTGACGGTTCTGCATACGGACGCGGGTCTGATGCCGCGCCGCCGCCGCGCCTGGGCCAGCTGGAACTATATCGGCGCCGACGACGGCCTGTGCGTCACCTACTGGATGAACAGGCTTCAGGGCCTGCCGGGGCAGGACCTGTTCGTCACCCTGAACCCGCCGCGCCCGCCCAGGCCCGACACCCTCCTGCGTAGCGAGATTTACGAGCATCCTGTGTTCAACCCGGCCGCCATCCAGGCCCAGAAGCAGCTGTGGAGCCTGCAAGGACAAGGCGGAGTCTGGTTCTGCGGCGCCCACTTCGGCGCCGGCTTCCATGAGGACGGCCTGCAATCTGGGTTGGCCGTGGCCGAGCAACTGGGCGGGGTGCGGCGGCCCTGGTCGGTAGAGAACGAGAGCGGCCGCATCCATCTGTCGTCGGCTCCCGCCGCCGACGTCCTGGAGGATGCGGCGTGACCCAGGCCTCCGCCCTCTATCTTGGCGGCGTCATGCATCGCCGGCTGCGGCCCAAGGCGCACGCGCTCAACTATCGCGTCTTCTGGCTGCTGCTGGATCTGACCGAGGTCGATGGTCTGGATCGACGGTTGCGCCTGTTCTCGCGCAACCGTTTCAACCTGCTGTCCTTTCATGACCGCGATCACGGCGACGGGTCAGGCGCGGCGCTGCGGCCGCAGATCGACGCCTGGCTCAAGCGCGCGGGTATCGACATCGGCGCGGGGCCGGTCCGCCTGCTGACCATGCCGCGCGTGCTGGGCTACGTCTTCAACCCGATCAGCCTCTACTACTGTCATCATGCCGACGGCCGACTGGCGGCCGTGGTCTATGAGGTGACCAGCACCTTCGGCGTGCGCCATGCCTATGTCATCCCGGTGCCGGACGAGGATCAGGCGGCGGGCCTGATCCGGCAAGGGGCGGCCAAGGCCCTCTATGTCTCGCCCTTCATGGGGATGGAGATGGACTATGCGTTTCGCGGCCATGCGCCCGGGGATCGTCTGGACCTGACGATTGACGGCATCGACGCGAAGGGCCTGCTGATCACGGCCGCCATGTCGGCTGAGCGGCGGCCGTTGGAGGATCGCGATCTGTTGAAGGCGGCCGTCGCTCTACCCCTGATGACCTTCAAGGTCATGGCGGCCATCCATTGGGAGGCGCTGAAGCTGGGGCTCAAGGGCGTCCGTCTGACCCGCCAGCCGCCGCCGGCATGGGAGCCTGTGACCATCCAGCGTCGTGCGCGGGAGAGCCGCCTTGGTCGCTGAAGCCATGCCCCCGGTCATCCTGTGGTTCCGTCGCGACCTGAGGCTGGATGACAATCCGGCCCTGAACGCCGCCGTCGCGACCGGTCGGCCTGTCCTGCCGCTCTATATTCCGGACGAGGTCGGCGAAGGGCGTCGTCTGGGGGCTGCGTCTCGCTGGTGGCTGGACAAGTCGTTGCGTGCGCTGGACGCCTCCTTGCGGGGACGCGGCGGGCGGCTGATCCTGCGAAGGGGCCACGCCGAGGCCGAGCTGCGTCGCCTGATCGCCGAGACGGGCGCCGATCGGGTCTTCATGAACCGCCTGTTCGAGCCTGAGGCCAATGCCCGCGACGCTGACATCGCCCATGGGCTGAAGTCCGAGGACGTGGAATGTCGCGGGTTCAACGCGACGCTGATGTGTCGACCGGGGGCGGTGCTGAACGGGTCGGGGCAGGCCTACAAGGTGTTCACGCCCTTCCTGAAGGCCCTGCTGGCGACGGCCGAGCCCCCGGACCCGCTGGCGGCGCCCGAGACGATCACGGTTCCCGACGGCGCAGCGAGCGAGGCGGTCGAGGACTGGGGCCTGCACCCGACGCGGCCCGACTGGTCGAGCGGCTTTGTCGGGACGCCGGGCGAGGCGGGGGCGCGGAAGGCGCTGGACGTCTTCGTATCGGGCGCGCTGAAGACCTATGCGACCGACCGCGAGCGGCCGGATCGGGCGGGAACCAGCGGCCTGGCGGCGCATCTGCACTGGGGCGAGATCAGTCCCTGGCGGGCGATTCAGACCGTGCGCGCCGCCGCCGTCGAGGGCATGGTTCCGGCGGCGGAGGCGGAAAAGTTCGTCGCCGAGATCGGCTGGCGCGAGTTCTCAGCCCACCTGCTGCACCACTTCCCCTATCTGCCGGAGCGCGCCTTCAAGCCGGAGTACGACGCCATGCCCTGGCGCGACGATCCCGAAGGCTTGGCGGCGTGGAAGGCGGGGCGGACCGGCTATCCTCTGGTGGACGCCGGGATGCGCCAGTTGTGGGCGACGGGGACCATGCACAACCGGGTGCGCATGGTGGTCGCCTCCTTCCTCATCAAGCACCTGCTGATCGACTGGCGGGAGGGCGAGGCCTGGTTCTGGGACTGCCTGACCGACGCCGACCTGGCCAGCAATGTTCAGAACTGGCAGTGGACAGCGGGGTCGGGCGCCGACGCTGCGCCCTATTTCCGCATCTTCAACCCGGTGGCCCAGGGCGAGAAGTTCGATCCGCAAGGGCGCTATGTGCGGCGCTGGGTTCCCGAGGTGACGCGCCTGCCGGACCGCTGGGTCCACGCGCCGTGGACGGCGCCGCCGATGGTTCTGGCCGAGGCGGGGGTGAGGCTGGGCGCGAGCTATCCTCGACCCATCGTCGATCACACTGAGGGCCGCGAGCGGGCCTTGGCGGCGTCGAAGACGGTCAGCACCGGTTCTCGTGGCGAAGGCGACCAATGACGTCTTTCTCTTGCCGAGGCTTCAGCCAGCCATGACCACGATCTTCTATGGCGACCGGAACGAGAAGCGGGCGCCTTCGCCTATGTTCGACCTGCTTTTGCGCCTCTTGTCCTCGAACTGGACCTGGGGGCGGCTGACTCTGGTTCTGCCTGACGGCAGCCATCGTCGCCTGGCAGGAAGGGAGCCGGGTCACGCTGCAGTGCTGAACATCCGCAGCTACAACTTCGCCGCGCGCGTGCTGAAGGGCGGCGATATCGGCTTCGCTGAAGCCTATATGGCGGGTGAATGGGACACGCCCGATCTTGCGATCCTGCTGGAGACCCTGGTCGACAACTACGACTACATCCGTCGCCTGTTCGACGGCAATCCGCTGATGAACGGGATCAACTGGCTGGGACATCGGCTGAACCGCAACAGCCGTCGCGGGTCGCGCCGTAATATTCACGCCCACTATGACCTGGGCAACGCCTTCTACGGGTCCTGGCTGGACCCTTCGATGACCTATTCTTCGGCGCGGTTCGAACGCTTGGGGCAGTCGCTGCAAGACGCCCAGCGCGCCAAATACGCGGCTCTGGCGCGGATGATGGACCTCCAGCCGGGACACAGCGTGCTGGAGATCGGCTGCGGCTGGGGCGGCTTCGCCGAGTTCGCGGCGCGCGAGGTCGGGGCCGTCGTCACCGGCGTGACCATCTCGCGGGAACAGCATGATTATGCGCGTCGCCGCCTGTTCGAGGCGGGGTTGGCCGACCGGGCCGATATCCGCCTGATCGACTATCGCGACGTGGAGGGGCGGTTCGACCGCGTCGCCTCGATCGAGATGTTCGAGGCCGTGGGGCGCGAATATTGGCCCACCTACTTCCAGAAGGTCCACGACGTGCTGAAG
>RCUK01000382.1_pt1 | contig 42463 bp, 39 predicted proteins | sample 2166381 | NCBI WGS metagenome assembly RCUK01 (sample SAMN09932809, study PRJNA488358) | compost metagenome | isolation source: compost soil in an enriched community | place: Germany: Experimental Botanical Garden | reverse complement strand
GGCATATTTTGTTGCACACAAGTGCACAACCGGCTGGAATACAGACACAAAAAATGAAACAGGTTACGGGAACCGGCACAACCTTATGATATAGCGCAGTTGGGATACCGCTCCCGCGTAGGGATTCTGGCGACTTTCGGTATATGCCAGGCTAGAAAAAGGCATTAAAGGATCGCATTATTACCGCGAAGGAAAGAAAAGAGCTACGCAAAGGGCGCAAAGAGAGAACAACGGTGTGCTATATACATACTATTATATACAGGGAGCGCATCCCTATCGGGAACACCCTCTGAACTATATACTATCGGGCAGTGCCTCCATAACAAACCCAATGGAAATGGAAGGCTAGTAAGGTCGAATTCTCCAAACTCTTTATATAGTATATATATGTAAGCGGTTTGCAGGGACTAAGTTTGCCACTGGCAGTGCCGTAGTAAAATAAACCCGATGGAAATGGAAAGCCCGCAAACGAGGTACGAGTGCGGACTTGAAATAAACAGCGGGGCTATCTAATCATAGCAGCTGTAGATTTAATTTTCTAAAATCTTTAAAAATGGGGCACAGTTATTTAATACAGGATGGCTAAAGATTAAAGTAGAACATATTTTGAACGTATGATTTCACACTTCCTTGCTCGGCGGTGGCTTCTTTATTGCCTAGCAGCAATTTCTTTATTTCAAATTTTGGATCAGTAGCTAACTCTAAACTTACTTTCATGGGTTCATTACGTCCTAGCTTAAGATAGATCTCTTTATTATTAGTTGCGGACTGCCTAATTATATTCGAGGAATGCAATTGGTAATAATTAAACTTATCGTTACCGTAAGAAAACGACGGGCGAACATAAAAATTAAGCTTTTTCTGCGAACCACCCTCTAGGTAATAGAGTTGAATATTGTTATTTTCAAAATGACCAGTGGTAGCTGGATTTAACATATCGGCACCCGCAGCATTTTTAACTACTAAAACTAAAGTAGGTTCGTAAACTGGGGAGCAGGCACATAAACCACCATCGCTTTTATCTAATTTTTTACATCCTAAATTAGCTAGGAAAACAATTACTAACGCTAATAAAAATTTCTTCATGTCGCTTATATATAAGGTTTATTAATATACCAACTATACGCAGGTATTGATCAAATCGCTACAATTAGGTAAAGAATTATCAAACTTGAGCGTTGTGAGCTTTGTTGTTAGCTATATGAATTGGCAAATTGGATGTTCGGGATTTTATTATAAAGAATGGAAGGATTTTTTCTATCCAAAGGGTTTGGCGCAAAAAGATTGGTTCAAATTTTATTGCGAACACTTTAACACCATTGAGATTAATTCGAGTTTTTATAGAATGCCCAGTGCAAAATCGCTAGATAAATGGTTTCACGAAAGTTCAGCTGATTTTTCTTTTACAATGAAAGCACCTCGTCTAATAACTCACTACAAACAACTAAAAGATTGTGAAAATGACTTTTTAGAATTTTATCAAGTCATTAACGAAGGTCTTCGAGAAAAATTAGCCTGCGTATTATTCCAATTTCCACCATCATTTAGCTTTACTGAAGAACGATTACAGCGATTAATTGAACTATTAACAGTGGCGCCTTCGCAAAATGTAGTAGAATTTAGGCATTCCTCATGGTGGAGCGAATCCATTTATACGAAATTAGCTCATCACCAAATTACTTTTGCTGGTCAAAGTTATCCTTCTAATTTACCTGAAGACATCATTGAAAACTGCTCTACTATCTATTATCGTTTTCATGGGAAACCTGTATTATATAAATCTGAATACAACATCTCCGTTTTGGAAGATTTCGTGAAACGCATTCCTTCAGCTACAAAACAAGCTTTCGTTTATTTTAATAACACTTGGGGACATGGTGCAATAACAAATGCGAAACAACTCATTACTTTACTGAGCTAATGCTATTTTTCTGTCTACTTCCATATGAAAATGCTAGAGAAGATGCTCCCCACCTGTTTCTTCTTGCTAGTTGACTACAAGCATGCATTACTCTGGATAGATGAAGTTAAACATTTGGCATTGCAGAAGTGTTATCTCCTCTGATGGAAAAACTTCAACAATCTGTTAATGTGCTTTTATTTTTTACGTTAGGCTTTGCCGGACTTTACTTCTCTGCGTCTTTCGTAATTCCTGTGGTGCTTGCCGCAGTTTTATCGATGTTGTTTATTCGATTGTGCAATTATTTTGAAAGTAAAGGCATGAACAGGGCTATTAGCGCTTTATTTTGCATGCTTATTTTTGTGGCAAGTATTGCATTAATTCTGTTGTTACTGTCTATACAGCTATCTAGTTTGGCAGAAAATATTGATGAAATGAAAAACAGACTCTATCATCTATTCAATAATTTACGTCAATGGATTAACGATACGGTGGGCATTGATGCCAAACAGCAGAAAGAAATTATCGACAAAAGTGGCAGCAATACTAGCGAAATGCTATTCTCTTTTGCCTCTGGAATGATGAGCGTTGCCATTAACGCAGTACTGGTATTGGTCTATATGTATCTATTTTTACTATACCGAAACCACATTAAGCAATTTATTTTAAAACTGGTTGCCCGAAAAGATAAAGAAGATACGGATGAAGTTGTTCATAAAGCAGGCAAAGTTTCCCAAAAATACTTAAGTGGACTTGCTGCAATGATTGGGATGCTATGGGTAATGTATGGCATCGGTTTTAGTTTGGTTGGCGTAGAGAATGCTATATTTTTTGCGGTGTTGTGTGGCTTGCTAGAAATTATTCCATTTGTTGGCAACTTAACTGGCACTTCAATTACTGTTTTGGCGGTACTGGCACAAGGTGGCGGGAGTGATAAAATCATTTTTGTGTTACTTACTTATTTTGTGGTTCAGTTTATACAGACTTATATTTTGGAGCCGTTGGTTGTTGGCGAACAGGTTAATATCAATCCGCTGTTTACGATTATGGCCATTGTTTTGGGTGAAATGGTTTGGGGCATTGCGGGGATGATTCTAGCAATTCCACTTTTAGGGATGGTGAAGATTATCTGCGATAGCCATCCAGATTTACAGCCTTATGGTTTTTTGATTGGACCGGAAAACCCGAGGAAGCGAAGGACGAGTTTTATTGACTATGTGAAAAGGTTGTTTACGAAGAAGAATTAGGTTTATATTTTTGAAACACCTTAGGCACCTTAGCACATCTTAGTTTTTTGGAAGTGTTCCGAACTGGCTTTGTTAATTAAACCTGATAGCCGCGAGCACGTAGTGGCAAACCTATGTGTTTGTCATGAAGTAAAGCGGATAGCAGGACCACAGCACCTATGAAAAACGGACATTCATTTTCAAAAAACACAAAATTTGCGTAACAAAACGGCCTTTTTGCTATCTTATCACCGTAACTAAACAATAGATATGTTAAGCGTAAAGAATATTGTAAAGCAGTATGCTACGCACCGTGCCTTGGATAATGTGAGTTTGGAAGTAGAGAAGGGCAAGATTTTTGGACTTTTGGGTCCAAACGGTGCTGGTAAAACCTCCCTAATTAGAATTATTACCCAAATTACGGCTCCCGATAGTGGCGAAGTATTTTTTAACGGCGAACGCCTCAATACCAAACACATTTCGCAAATTGGCTACTTGCCCGAAGAACGTGGTCTTTATAAGAAAATGGAGATTGGCGAGCAGGTGCTTTACCTTTCTAAACTAAAAGGATTAGACAGTGCAGAAGCTACCAAACGCATTAGATATTGGTTCGAAAAGCTAGAGATGAAAGACTGGTGGAGCAAAAAGGTGGAAGATTTGAGCAAGGGAATGCAACAAAAAGTACAGTTTGTAGCTACGGTATTGCACCAACCAGAATTGATAATTTTAGATGAACCTTTTTCTGGTTTCGACCCTGTAAATGCAGATATCATTAAAAACGAAATTCTGGAACTGAACAAAAATGGAGCAACTTTCATTTTCTCAACGCACAGAATGGAAAGCGTGGAGGAACTTTGCGACAACATTGCATTGATTAATAAATCGCAAAAAATACTAGATGGCACCGTTGATGAAATTAAAGCCAGTTACCGCAGCAACACCTATTGGGTAGAGTATGAGGGCGATTACCAAGTTGCAAGCAACGAAGTTTATGATGTTTTGCAAACGGAAAATGTAAAAGCAAACACCTTGGTGAAGTTACAACTGAAAGAAAACCATACAGCCAACGAAGCCTTATCGCTGCTTTTGCCACATGTTAACATCCACCGATTAGATGAAGTGATACCAACAATGAACGATATTTTTATTGAAAAAGTGAAAGGGAAAAACCATGAATAAGATTTTACTCATTATCCAAAGGGAATATTTTTCGAGAGTAAAAAAGAAATCGTTCATTGTAATGACTTTCTTAACCCCACTGTTGATTGCTGGAGTTTATGCTATTATCGGTTATTTCACTTACAAAGGAATTAAAGATACGCATGATAGCGTTGCGATAGTGAGCAACAACAAAACGCTGACTGAGAAACTGAAAACAGACAAAAACATTGAATATACTTACATCAATAAAAATCTGGAAGAAGCTAAGAAAAGCATTGGTAAAGCTGATTACGATTACATTTTGTATTTGCCAGAATTTACTTTAGACGCACCAAAAGGCATCGAATTATTTGGCACCAAACAAGCGGGAATGTCGTTAAACAAACGCGTTTCTGGAGATATTGAAGAGCTGATCAGAACCCAAAAGCTGAAAGAAAGTGGTATTTCGCAAAGCGATTTAGACAAACTAAAAACGGAAGTAGATATTTCTACCAAGAAAATTGCTGAAACAGGAGCGGAAGAAGAATCGAGTGCTGGGGCAAGTACTTTTATTGCTTTTACAGCTGGTGTGTTGATGTTCATGTTCATCATGATGTACGGCATACAAGTAATGCGTGGCGTAATCGAAGAAAAAACCAGTCGTATTATAGAAGTAATGATTTCTTCTGTAAAGCCTTTCCAACTGATGATGGGTAAAATTGTAGGTATTGCCTTAGTTGGCTTAACCCAATTTATGCTGTGGATTGTACTTACCTTAGCCATCAGCACCGCAGCTGTAAGTTTATTTGTAAACAAAGATGATGTTAAAGAAATTGCTGCCGCACAAGCGCAAAGTCAGGTAACTACTGGCAACCCAACTATGGCAGCTGCTGCTACACAAGCGGGTCCAATTGGCGATATCCAAAAAAGTTTAGCTGGTTTAGATGTCGGCAAAATTGTGATGGTATTTATCTTCTTCTTTTTGGGTGGATATTTATTCTATAGTGCTTTATATGCTGCCATTGGTTCGGCGGTAGATAGCGAGACAGAAACCCAACAATTTATGATGCCCGTAATGTTACCGCTCTTGCTAGGTTATGCTTTATCATTAAGCGTAGTTACCAACGACCCTTATGGCAGCACCGCTTTTTGGTTATCTATGATACCGTTCACCTCTCCCATTGCCATGGTAGTTCGTATCCCGTACGGCGTACCTAATTGGGAACTCGCCTTATCAATGATTATTCTAGTGGTTGGTTTCTTAGGCACTGTTTGGGTTGCAGGAAGAATTTACCGTGTTGGTATTTTAATGTATGGCAAGAAAACTACTTTCAAAGAAATGTTTAAGTGGTTTACTTATAAGAATTAGTTGATGATCAAGGAATAAAGAGCAAGGAATAAAGATCTCAATGCCATTGCTGAAAGCATCTCTCTTCCATTTAGGGGAGAGATGCCGAAGGCAGAGAGGGTTTACTCCGATACATCGGATGGTTTTAGAAAAGCAGTTACATTACTACTATTATGCTTCAGTCCTGCCAACCGCTCATACTACACGAGGTCTTAGCCACAAGGCTGGTATCCGCTTTTGTCAGGTTTAATAAACAAAAGCTTTTGCACAACAAATTCAAGCGATGCTGCTATTCAAAATTTGAACCATACCCGAATGAACTTAGGCGACTATGTAAAAAAGAAAAACGGCGTTCCAATAGGACATTCAAAATCACTTGGCAACAACCTCTATCGTTCACTTGGCGCTAAAAACTTTGCTACCTTTTGGACTTTCTGGAATCCAATTTTTGGATATTACTTAGGCACAAAAATATTCAAGCCGTTAAAAAAGGTATTCCCAATTGGCATTGCCTTAATATTAACCTTTATTTTTTGCGGACTGATACATGATTTAGTCACTACATTAATTAGAGGAAAACTATCGCTATTCTTCGCAGTCTGGTTTTTACTGATGGGAATATCAGTCGCGGTCTCAAAGAAAATAACTTACGACTTATCAAATCAGAAATGGATTTTGAGAGTTTTGGCGAATATCTCAATTATCACTTTTTGTTTAATTGGTACCATTTATTTAAATACTATCTTAGGCTTTTATTGAAAATAAGATGCCATTAAAACACTTGTTCAAAGCCATACTCAATTGGCAAACCGATAGAAACTCGGTAAAACGATATATAAAAAACCACACCGTTAGCTTTGAAGATAAATCGGATCTGAAAATATCAGCTGCCAAGGCTTTTAAAGGCGACCCCAGCTTACACAACCCTGAGGACTTACTATTAAGTAGCTTAATGTCTTGTCATATGATGTCGTTTCTTTATGTATGTAGCCTCCATCAAATAAATGTACTGTCCTATACAGATAGTGCTACTGGCACTTTAGAAACTGATGAAAAAGGTAGCGGAAGATTTGTTGAAGTGCACCTGCATCCCATAGTAACCATTGATAATCCAAAACAGATAGATTTAGCAAACACCCTACACCAAAAAGCAAACGAATTATGCTTTATTGCCAATTCTTGCAACTTTAAAGTATTGCATACGGCAACCTGTAATGCTGGCTAAATTTATCCCAACTTGCAATAATAAAATTAAAAATGAAAGTAGCACTCGCGCTTCTTGATTTGCAATCTCGAAGTACTATCTACGGATTTTACAATCCGTAACTTACCAATCTTATAAAAACAGATTAAAAATCCCACTATAGGGCTTTCAAATTGCAAATCTGGAAGATCAGCAATAAAGTCTAAAAAATTTCACTCGTTAGATTTCTCCTCGTTTCTCTTTCGAAATGACGGGATGGGTGCATAACCTTTTTGCTACCTTTACTTCAAAATCAAACTCAATGAAAATTGCTGCTATAGATTTAGGAACGAATACCTTTCACCTCATTATTGCTGAGAAATCGGATAGCGAGATGAATATCATCTACAAAACCAACAAACCTATTAAACTAGGCGAAGACATTACCAAAGAAAATAGAATTATTGTTGCTGCTTTTGAACGTGGTGTTAATTGTCTAAAAGAATTCAAAGCAACTTTAGACCAATACGAAGTTACTAAAATTAGGGCTGTTGCAACTTCTGGTGTACGTAGTGCCAGCAACGGACAAGATTTTATTGATACTGTAAAAAAAGAGACAGGAATTGCTATCGATATGATCAATGGCGAAGAAGAAGCCAGCCTCATTTACGAAGCCGTAAAATATAGTGGCGCCATCCAAGGTAAATCTTTGATTATGGATATTGGTGGTGGCAGTACCGAATTTATCTTTTGTGATGAAAACGGATTCTACTGGAAAAAAAGTTTCGATATTGGTGCGGCAAGATTGATGCAGAAGTTCTTCAAATCAGACCCGATTAATAAAGAAAACCAAAATCAGATTAATCAACACCTGAAAGAAAATTTATCTGAGCTAATTGAATTTGGAGAAACATTCGGAGCAACCACGTTAATTGGCTCTGCTGGTGCTTTTGAAACTTATGCCGAAGTATTAAACCCATCCATAGTCCTTAATGAAATTGCTAACGCACCAATTAATATCGAAGCATACCATCAGCTAAGCAAAAAGCTCCTCCATTCTACACATCAAGAGCGTAGCGAAATGCCAAATCTAATTCCCTTACGTGTAGATATGATTGTGATGGCTTCGATGATTACCAATTATGTTTTGGCAGAGCTTAAGCTGAAAGCAATTACTTTATCTACTTATGATTTGAAAATAGGAGTTTTGCAAAACCTTTGATAATTCGTCACTCCGGATTTATTCAGGAATCGTTATGCTTTAAAAAGTTTAAAGCTTCAACATTTCGCTCTAAGTTTCCCGCATACGCGGGAATGACGATAAGTGTTAATTTTAATGGGATTGGATGGTAGAAGTCTAAAACTTACAACGTAAAACCTATTACTTACAACCTAATACTACTTAAACCTAATTGCTTTCAGCGGGCTAATTCGACTTACTAGCATAGAAGGTATAATGAGCACCAAAGAACAGATAACAACTGTGGCTACATTTAGCAGCAATACATCTGTAAAGTGCACCTCAATAGGTACATAATCCAGATAGTAGTTGGTTTGGTCGAGCTTGAACAAGTGTGTATATTGTTGCAAAAAGCATAAACCTAAACCTAAAACATTCCCTAAAAACAAGCCAATCCCCACTAAATAAATTGCATTGTAAAGAAATATCTTCATCATGCTGCTATTTTTCATCCCCATCGCTTTTAGCATACCAATCATATTGGTCCGTTCCAAAATCATAATGAGCAATGCAGTAACCATATTAATTACACCTACAATGAGCATCAGGGTTAAAATTACTTTCGTATTTACATCCAACAGGGATAACCAAGTAAATATTTCTGGCGTACTTTCTTCTACCGACCTTGAACGTAATTTCAATTCCAGATTAGCGTAAACATCATCAGCAACGGGCTTTAGCAGGCTAAAATCTTTGATGCGAACTTCCATCCCACCAGTTTCTTTAGGCTGCCAATTGTTTAAACGCCTTATCAATCCAATATCTCCAATTACAAAACCTTTATCTAAGTTTTCTATACCGATGTGATAAATACCGACAATAGTTAATTTCCTTTTTCTAGGTGGGTTTTGCACAAAATGCATAATGAAACTATCGCCCGTTTTTAATCGCAATCGCTTTGCTGTAAAGTCAGAAATCAGTATCTGTTGAGCAGATTTTGTGCTGTCAGAAAAATCGATGACCTTTCCACTAATTAAATGCTTGTTGATATATTCCCAATTGTAAGTCGCGTCTATACCTTTAAAATTAACACCTTCCACTTCGCCGTTGGCTACAATAATGGCAGGCTTAGTAGCGAAAGGATAATAAGCAGCAATCTGTTTGTTATTTTTAAGATTGCTTAATGTAGTATCGTTAGGTATAAATGGTGATTTTTCGAAAGAACCGTTCAAATCATATCTGTAAATCTGAATATCGCCAACGAATCCTCTTACTTTATCTTGTATTTCTGTCTTAAAACCTTTTATAATTGCCACAGAAAGTATCATCACCGCTAAGCTCAGCATTACCCCCACAATAGCGATACGCACAATAAGTTTCGAAAAGGTTCTTTCCGCTTTTAAAGAAATACGGCTCGATATAAAATATTCTATATTCAACTTTTTGCAATAAATTGTAACTTAGCAAAAGTGCTATTTCAATTCCGCTTTAACTTATAAATGTTTAAAAACCTGAAAATGAACAAATCAATCGTATTTTTAAAAATCTTCTTAGTTGCATTTACATTCACAGCTTGTGGACAAAACAGCAAAAAGACGCAAAAAACACAACCAACCGTCAAACAAAATCAAGTTTCAACCCAATTCAAAACTGGTGCCGAGCAAACCGAAATTTACCTTCCCCTATTAAAAGGAAAGCGAGTAGGCATGGTAGTTAACCCAACATCTATTATCGGTAAAACAACAACTGTCGATAGTTTGCTAAAACGTGGTGTAAAAATAGTAAAGATTTTCGGTCCTGAGCATGGTTTTAGAGGTAATGCGAGTGCAGGTATTCATGTAGGCAACGAAACTGATGCTAAAACAGGCATTAAAGTAGTTTCTCTTTACGGTAAACAAAGCACACCTAGTAAAGAAAACCTGTCCGATATAGATGTGATGATTTTCGACATTCAGGATGTTGGCGTTCGTTTCTACACTTACATCAATACGCTGCAGCACGTAATGGAAGCTTGCGCTGCTAACGGAAAAGAAGTAATGATTTTGGACAGACCAAATCCAAACGGTTTTGTAATTGATGGGCCAATTTTAGATCCTCAGTTTAAATCGGGCATTGGCATTCAGCCCATTCCAGTATCGCACGGCTTAACTGTTGGAGAATATGCACAGATGCTAAACGGCGAAGGCTGGTTAAAAGACAAATTGAAATGCAAAATCACGGTAATTAAGAATGCGAACTACAATCATGACATGCCTTACGATCTGCCAGTTGCTCCGTCGCCGAACTTAAATACAGCACAATCTATTTTACTATACCCAAGTACGTGCTTGTTCGAAGGCGTTTATGCTAATTTGGGAAGAGGAACTAAATTTCCATTCACAGTTTTAGGCGCTCCTTATTACAAAGGAATTTACGAGTTCTCTTTTAAACCTACAGGAATAAAAGGAATGGCAGAAACGCCACTTTTTAAAGATGAGGTTTGTTACGGAATCGATTTAAGGAATTACGACACTTCTATTTTTAGAAAAACAAGACAAATCAATATTCAATGGGTAATGGAACTTTATAAAGCTTCTCCTAAAAAGGAAACTTTCTTTGATTCTAAATTAAGTAACCAAATGTTGCCTATAGAAAAATTAATTGGTGTTGCTGATTTCAGGAAACAGATTATCGAAGGTAAAAGCGAAGCTGAAATTAGAGCTAGCTGGGAACCTGGATTAAGCAGTTACAAAGAAATGAGGAAGAAATATTTGTTATATCCTTAAAAGTTAAATGTTGCGAGTTATGGGTTAAAAGATTTGAAGCCCGTAACTCGTAACTAATAACCTGCAACCCATTACCATGCCTGATCGCCAACTAATGGCACAAACCTAAAAGTATCCAACTCTATCCTATCATATTCGTTCTCGCTCACTCGGATCACGGTAATCATCTTCTGCGATTTTTCGTCTCCTACCGGAATAACAAGAATGCCACCAATTTTTAATTGCTTTAATAAAATTTCCGGAACAAAAGGAGCTCCAGCTGTAACAATAATTTTTGCGTAAGGCGCATGTGCTTCAATTCCCTTAGAACCATCTCCCAGAAAGAAATTAGCTTGATATCCCATTCCTGGTAATACCTTAATGGTTCTGGCATATAAATTTTCCTGACGTTCGATAGTGTAAACATTAGCACCAAGTTCCATCAAAACACAGGTTTGATAACCCGAACCTGTACCAATTTCTAATACTTTATCTCCTTTTTGAATATGCAATAATTCGGTTTGATAGGCTACCGTATAAGGTTGCGAAATCGTCTGGCCATCTCCAATAGGAAAAGCAATGTCTCTGTAAGCTTGGTTCCAGAAGGTTTCATCAAAAAAGAAATGGCGTGGCACTTTTCCTATTGCCCGAAGTACCTTAGCATCAGATATTCCTCTTTCTTTTAAGATTTCTACAAGCTTTTTTCTTGCTCCCTTTTCTCGATAATTATCAACAAACTTATACGCCATTTGCGTCAAAAATAGCTTTAAAGTCGGTATTTAACCAACTTGGAGCCTACATTTTTTACCAACAATTTCAACATTAAACAAAATAGCTATATTTAAATATCAAACAATTAAGGTAATACATAGTTTCTAAGGTGCAGTAGTAATAAATAATTTATATTTTTGCGCAATCAAGACCATTTCACTATGAAACAAATCCTACTCGCTATTGCGTTAATATTAATTACCACTTCATCATTTGCGCAATTAGACGGGAGCTATAACTACAGCATTGGCGTAAGAGGCTATAGCATAATGCAAATGCCGAAAATCTTACAACAATCAAGTACTGAAACTTTTACTAATACAGCGTTAAATGGTGGTATTATTAAATTTAATGATAACCAAATGGCCATTAGAATTAGTGGTTATTACTTGCGTAAAAAAGACTTAACTTTTAACAATCAATGTGACAACTGTGAAAGTGCTGTTGGAAATTTGACAGATTATTCAATTAAGCTAGGGTTTGAGAAAAACTTTATTTATGCTACTATACAACCATACTTCGCAGCAGATTTCGGTTTTAGATCTAATAGCTTTAAAGGCACTATCAGTCAGCTTAATCCCGCAACAATAAAAACACCTTATTCGGCTATAGCCACCAAAAACGGTGGAGTATTTACACCATCCTTAGGCATAAAAATCAATTTCACTAAACAAATAACAGTTTTTTCAGAAACAAGTCTTGATTTTCTTTATTCTTACGAACGTCAGGAAACTATTTTACATGATGCTTCAAGCACTAGAACTTTTGCCAAGTACAGTAAATTTGAAACCTTATTAAATCCAGTTTCTATTGGCCTACAAATACATTTAGTTGGTAAAAATTAATAAGGATCTACATCTATCTGCGTAATTACACTTCTAAAATCTTTTTGAGCATTAAAGTCCCTTATGGTATCTACCAATACTGTTTTAACTTTTTGCATGGCAGCTGTTCTTTCTATCTTAAGAATAATTTGCTTGATATAATAATTTCTAACTCGCGAAACCAAGGGCTGTTCCGGACCTAAAACCCTCGCTCCTAATTGCGCCCTCAAATTGGTAGCTAAAGTTGCAGAAGCTACATTAAGCACATTAGCATCTTTATGCTTTACGTTGATAAATATTAAGCGAGAAAAAGGTGGATAATTAAATTGTCTTCGCTCCTCAAGCTCGTCCGCATACATCTGTTCGTAATCATTATTCATTACCTGCTTAATGATCCGATGATCATCGGCATAAGCTTGTATGCAAACCTTACCTTGCTTATCTCTTCTCCCAGCCCTACCAGCAACCTGAGCCAACAACTGATAGCTTCGCTCGAATGCCCTAAAGTCTGGAAAGTTCAATAAAGTATCTGCGTTGATGACTCCAATTAAGCTCACATTTTCAAAATCCAAACCTTTGGCAACCATTTGGGTTCCAATTAAGATATCATTTTTCTTTTCTTGAAAATCACTAATGATTTGCTGCATTCCGTTTTTGGTTCGTGTGCTATCCAAATCTAATCGAGCAATTCTAGCATCAGGAAAAATCAGGCTCAACTCCTCTTCAATACGTTCGGTACCAAAACCTTTTTGTTCTACATGTACAGAACCACAAGCCGGACAAACATTAATTCTACTTTGGTGGTATCCACAATAATGGCAATGCAGCTTGCCGCTAGATTTATGATAGGTTAAGCTTACGTCGCAGTTTACACACTTTGGAGCATAACCACAGGTTGCACAAATTAGAATGGTAGCGTATCCCCTACGGTTTTGAAACAAAATTACCTGCTCCTTTTTCTCTAAAGCATCGGCAATATCATCCACCAAAACACTGGTAAAATAAGAAACCATCTTTTTTCTCTTGGTTTCTTCGGCAATGCTCACCACTTCCTGCAATGGCAACTGCACTCCACCAAAACGTTCGGTTAACTCTACCAAACCATATTTATCAGTTTTAGCATTATAGTAACTTTCTAAGGATGGTGTGGCAGAACCTAAAACTACCTTCGCTTGGTACAAATGCGCTAAATAAATTGCAGCATCTCTAGCTTGATATCGAGGTGCAGGATCATATTGCTTGTAAGAATTTTCATGTTCTTCATCTACCACTATCAATTTCAAATCTGTAAAGGGCAACAACACCGCAGACCTCGCTCCAAGAACTACCTGATAAGCTCCGTTTAGCACCTTATTCCAAATCTCGACACGCTCGTTGTCGTTAAATTTAGAATGGTAAACTCCTATTTTATTACCAAAATAAAGCTTTATTCTTTCTACAATTTGAGTGGTTAAAGCAATTTCAGGAAGCAAGAACAATACCTGTCCGCCATTGGCAATTGCTTCTTCAATAAGTTTGATGTAAAGTTGAGTTTTTCCCGCCGCAGTTACACCGTGCAATAAAACCACATCTTTGGTTTCAAACTTTTGTTTAACCTTTGCAAGCGCTCCCTCCTGATGTTCGCTCAATTTAAAATTGATATCAAACAATTCGCCATCACTGCTCAACCTACTCACAGGTCTTTTTTCGATATGAAAAATATCTTTATCGGTTAGCGCTTTTAAAGCTGCTTGTCCACTTCCACTTTCTTCTATCAACTGATTTTTAGCAACAAAACCTTTGTCTCTACTTAATTTCAAATAGGCTAGCAAGGCATCCAACTGTTTGGGAGCTTTATCCAGCTGTTCAAAAAGCATTCTCAAATTAGCATCTTCATGATAGAAATCGTTTAGCTTTACAAACGATTTTAATAAAGGCTTGTATTTATCAACCACCTCTTCGGCAGCTACAATTACTTCTTTTGCTATTAGCGAGTTAACAATCGGATAAACGGTTTTTTGTCCTAAAAGACTGGCTACTTCATCAATACTGATGCGATGTTGCTTATGAAGCACTTCAAAAATGATTTGTTCTTTATCACTTAAGTTCAACTCATCTGGCAACTCATCTTTCAACAGCAATACTGTTTCGCTAGCTAGTTTCAGCCCTGTAGGCAAAGCCGCCGACATTACATCACCTTCATTACATAGATAGTAGGATGTAATCCAGTTCCAAAACTCAAATTGCTTTTGGGTAACTACCGGATAATCGTCTACAACATCAATTACATATTTTGCTTGGTAGTGCTCTGGCGGATGGTTACCAATACTCTTCACTAACGCCGTATAAATCTTATGTTTGCCAAACTGCACCACTACCCTTTTGCCTACAGCAACTGTTTCATTAAGCTCAAATGGCACTCTATATGTGTAGTTAATAGCCAAAGACAGCGGTAAAACCACCTCTACAAATAACGTATCCCTCTCCAAAAAATCCGACTCCGCAAAATCCATTTTATTTATCCTTTAACGCTGCCAGAAACAAGAAAACCCATCCCAAAATAAAACACAAACCACCAATTGGAGTTATTGGCCCCAAAATATGCGCAAACGACAAATGATAAGCATCTTTAAGGGCAAGCAAATACAACGAGCCTGAGAATAAGACAATACCCAAAGTAAAAAACAAAAACGACAATCCGATTAGTTTGTTCTTATAACGAGCAAATGTAGAAAGGTATAAAATAGCTAAAGTGTGATAGAATTGATATTCCACTCCTTTTTGCCAAATCTCTAATTGGTTTGGCAAAATCATATTCTTTAAACCGTGGGCGCCAAAAGCACCTAATATCACAGCTAAAGCGCCAAAGAAAGCAGCGGTTAAGATTATTCTTTTATTCATGTAGCAACGGCTTTAAATAGTGCTAAATTAAGAAAATGCCTTTACAATCTCGCTAATCATAAAATTAAATTAAATTTGCCGTGGCTGTTATGAGAAAGATTTATATTCTATTGGTTTTATTGATGCTTGGTGTAGCCGGCATGGCGTACTTATACTTTTCTAATTTAAATAGAGAAGCTGGCGGTTTTGACAATTCGTTAAATATTGTATCATCAAGTGCACCAATTATTTTTACTTTCGAAAATGATAAGAGTTTTTACGAAATCCTCAGTGGGCAGGATATTACAGACAATATTTTAGGCGAAGAAAAAAGCAAACTGTTAAGCACTATTCGAGAAAACATCATTAAGAATAATGAAATCAATCATCTTATTGAGGGAGAAAAAATTGTAATCGGCTTTTTAGCAGGCGAGAAAAACAACATTGTAGATTTTGTGATAGCCACCCAAACTAAATCTCAGATCAACCCTGCGCTATTTACCAAACTGAATCTTTCCTTAAAGAAAGAGGGTGATTTCCATGAAGTTAAATTTGGCGACAGTGCAAAGCTCTATTTAGCTATCAATCAGAAATCTATTTTACTTTCAAATAGTTTAACTGCTTTAGGTAAAGTTGTAAACGTAGACAAAACATCAAAAAATCAGTTTGCCAACTACATTAAACAGAATATCCAAGTAAATAAAAACACATTGGCTAATGTTTACGTAGATTATGCTAAACTCCCATTATTACTTAAAAATATATTAAATACAAACCTAAGCGGAGAACTTAGCATTTTTAATAAGCAGGAAACTTACGCTTCATTAAGCTATAATTTTGGCAGCGATAAACTTTTACTTAATGGATATACAGACGTAAAGAACCCATTACATTATTTTAAACTTTTTGTAGAGCAGAAAGAGCAGAAAATAAATATAGACCAACTTTTCCCCGAGCAAACAGCTAACTATACAGTATTTGCCATTGATGATTATAACAAATGGAGTACAGGACTTAAAGATCTGCAAAAAGAGAGAAAAGAAAACATCAAAATAGAGCAACAACATAAAGCCATAAGTGATAAATACAGGATAGATATCAATCAAACTTTCCCTTTGTATTTCAATAAACAGCTGGCCGTTCTGCAACTAAAGAGTGGAGAAAAAATGGGCATCATCGAAATTAAAAATGGAGACAAACTGGGACAGCTTCTCTTAGATTTAAGTAGTGAGTATGCTCCTGATGTACGTATTTTTAAAGAAGCAGATTTATTAGCCAATTTCTTTGGAGAACCTTTCAAAAGATTCGAACGCCCATTTTACACGATTATAGATAATCACTTTGTAGTGGCTAGCTACGCAAGCACCATTCAAGTGTTCTTAAATAGCTACAAGAATAATCACTTGTTGGCATCAACAGATAGTTATATCCATTTTAAAGATCAAACTTCAAACTCTGCGACGATCGCATTTTACGTTAATAATAAAAACAGTAATGATATTTTTGGCAGAAATTTGAAAGTCCCTTATTACAAACAATATAAATCCAAAAAGGGAATTAAAGACTACAATGCGTTTGGCTACCAGCTCTCTGCCGACAATGGTAGGTTTATGAGCAATATCCTTTTACTTAAAAACCAAACAAAATTGGAGTTAGATAGCTTAAAGAGGAATTAATATTTTATTTTTATAGTGCTAAGTTTAAAAATAGCGCTTCATGAAAGTCTTCCTACCTCTAATCATTTTAATTGGATTGTCATTTAAAGTTCGTTCGCAGCAATATGCCTTATTCAATACCAAAACACTATTTGATTCTTTTGAAAACCCAGCGCAAAAATCTTTTGTATTAGATTCTTCTCGCCAATTCGCATCAAACTTCTTAATTCCTTATCTAGATTTGAGTAGCTTAAGCAAAGGAAATTCAAATACGGCCATTGGCAATTTGGTTAGACAGGGATATACGCAAAGCAGAATTGGAAATTTTTCTAATCCAAAAACGATGCGTGAGGATTTTAACGTCTACCTCATTGCAGTGAGGCTTTTCAAATATCAGAAATACCATAGCGAGATGGGTTTTTCATGGCAAGTGAAGTCTGAAACTCAAATAGACTATGATGCTGATATCAGCAAAGGCTTATTTTACGAAACCTTTAGCCGATTTGCGACCATTCCTAGAATAAATACTTTCAATAACAATGGTAAATTTCAAGCTTATCATCAAATCAGTTTCAACTACCGTGAAAACTACACTAAAAGATGGGCTTTAGGAGCAAAAGTTAGTTTATTAAGTGGAATTGGCTATGCAGAATTTAACGCCAGCAGATCTACAGCTACCATAAGCGAAACCAATCTGGATGTGGATATGGCTGCAAAATTCAGGCTTAACTATCCAGATGGGGGACAAATAAAATTTAAAAATGCATTGCCTTATAAAAATTTGGGTGCAGCAATTACCTTGGGCACTACCTATACTACAAAATCTGGCATCCTTTTCATGGCAAATGTCAAGGATCTAGGTTTTATCAGATGGGGCAAAAAGTCTTATTCAGGTACTTTTGACGTAACAAAAAGCATCCCTTTGAGTGACCAATTCAAGGAAGAAGATAGATTCCAAAAGGCATTGGATGAAATGGCTGAGCAAAATACCCAACAAAAAGCTTTTATTACACCAATCAACAGCAGAGCTGATTTTATGATCTCTAAAACATTCGGTCCTTACACGCCAAACTTAATTGTTACCAAACACATCTTTAATAAATACGGCGAGGCAGCTTTTGTGAATACCATTAAATCTGGCACCTTTTCATTTAGTGCCATACCTAGCTACAATACAGACAAAAATTTCAGGTTAGGTCTTCAGGGCATGATTCAGACCCCAAATTTTGAAATGTTTTTGGGAACTAATGACATTAGACAAACCTATTATGCCAGCAAAGATATTGCGAAAAACAATCAAGCGACAGAAACAGGCTACAATAGGGCTTCTGTTTATTTAGGAATGGCTTTCAAAATAGGCTATGTTGTAGAGCATCCCATGAATATGAGCTGGATGCCCGGCGTAGGCAAAGATAAAGACCGCAAGAGTTTCTTCGACAGTATCTTCGGAATCTTTAAAAAGAAAAAAAGATAGGCTTTCAGTTGGGAAAATTAATAATTGTTAATTGCCAACGATAGTAATTCTAAAATCGTGAATTAATTAAACTTTATTTTTGGGTGTAGTAAAAACAAAATCTTTCAGGTAAAAAGGCTCAAAATAAGCCACATCTTCAAATTCGTTTGCTTGATAAGCAGCATGAGCCAAATTGCTCATAAAGGTTGCACTATTATAGTTTTCTAAATGGAAATGAGCGTTAGGATTATCAATAACCGCTTTGCATTTTTCTGCCCCGTCACCTACAAATGAAACGTAATTATTTTGTAGTTCTAATACAAAACTCCTCTCGTCAACAATCTTTGCATGCGTGTTTTCTACTTCCTCTAAGTGGTGATTAAAAACTGCAGTAAAAACTTCCATTCTGCGGGCATCAATCATCGGACAAATTAAGCCGCCAAAATTAGCATGCTGCGATAAATAACCATTTGCCATCATTTTCAAAGTATTGATAGCGATTAAAGGCTTATCCAACGCAAAACACAATCCTTTCGCGGTAGAAACTCCAATACGTAAGCCAGTGTAAGAACCTGGTCCTTTGCTTACTGCAATTGCATCCAGTTCTGCATAAGTCAGTTTTACAGTCTTCATCACTTCTTCTATAAAAAGTGTTAAACTAGCAGCATGAATATTGGGGGCTTTTTCTTCCTTTAATGCAATGGTTTTTCCATCTACCGAGATAGCAACCGAACAAACTGGCGTAGCCGTTTCTATTTGAAGTATTGTTGACATGAACTGCAAATATACGTTGAATAATGGTTAACTGATAATTTGGAGAATCGGTTAATTGTGAAAACCGATAACTGATTCCTGACCAATAACTAAGGTACCGGATCATGACCATGTCCGCCCCATGGATGACAACGACCGATGCGTTTTATGGTAAGCCAACCACCTTTAAAGGGCCCATACTTTTTTATTGCTTCCACTCCGTATTGAGAACACGTAGGCGTGTACCTACAACTTGGCCCCAATAACGGCGACAATAACCATTGGTACAATTTAATGATGGCTAAAAACAACCAAGAAAACAATAGTTTAATTATTTTCATCATTAATCTGAGTTAAAAGCTTTTTAAACAATTGTCCAAGTCTCTTTTCCAAGAAAGTATAAGGATAAATTTCTTTACCTACATATTGTAGTCCCAAAAGCAAAAGTTCGTCTTTATGGCTTAATAGCTCATACAAAGCAGCATTTTTCTGTAGGCGATAAGCTTCACGAGTACGACGCTTAATTAAATTTCGGTCGTTAGCATGCTTGTAACGTTTTTTGGCTACGTTAATAACTACCTGTGCAGGAAATTTGTGCGGCTGGGCATCGAATAAGAAAGTTGCCCTATAAGGATATAATAAAAAAGAAGAGCCTTTTTTGAATAGCAAGTCTAGCGACTTTTTGCTACATAAACGCTCTTCTTTAAAAAATTTATTCATTTTTTGATTGCTAAATGCAGGAATTTAATTGCTGCTTTCACCTCAAAGGGTGGCAATCAAAAATTATGCTTTATGACGACGCTCGTCAGAAACTGATAATCTTTTTCTTCCTTTTGCACGGCGAGAAGCTAAAACTCTTCTACCATTTGCTGTAGCCATTCTTTCGCGGAAGCCATGCTTGTTTCTTCTCTTTCTTTGCGAAGGTTGGAATGTTCTTTTCATAACTATATAATATCTTAACTAGAGTTTTTAATAGAGGTGCAAATATAAAGCGATATTTTTAAAATTGCAACATCTAATTACTTTTATTTTTAGAAAAGCAAATTTAAGTAATTCTTAGGAAAAATCAGCCCCGCTATCCGCTACAATATCCGATAAATCGGGATATTTTCGCTATTATCGGGTTTAAAATGCAATTACAGTGCACAAAAAAGCCCGACAGGTGACCTAAACCTATCGAGCTCCATTTATTAACTAACTACAAATTTTTCTAGTTTAAGCTGCTCCTCTTATTACTCTTAATAAGATTGCTACGATAGCAATTACCAATAATGCGTGAATAATTCCGCCAGTATAATAACCGCCTAAAAAACTAATTGCCCAAATTATTACCAATATTACCGCAATTATATATAATAGATTTCCCATGACTTTGATGTTTAATTTTAAGTTTAAATTGTTAATTGAGTTGATTTAATACATTAACAAGCCTTGTTTAAAATTGTTCTGATTTTTTTTTTCGGGCACATAAAAAAGTCGCAGATGCACAGATTTTTGGAAAAAAAACCTCTTAGGTTTTTAAAACCTACGAGGTTGAATATACGCTAGGGACATTGCCGAGTATAATCCGTTACTCGAACTATGCTTTGCAGCTACAGCATATACGGGGATTACAAACTATTTAAATGACAGAATGAGGCCAAATATCAAATACCTAAAGCAGCTTTAAGTTTAACATAACCAGTTTTACTTACCGGTAGCCAAATCCCAGATTTTAACAATACCACATAGCTTTCTTTTTCTTTAAGTTCTATCTTGGTTACCTGAGCAAGGTTAATGATATACGAACGATGAATGCGGATGAACTGCGTAGCATCTAGCGTCTGTTCAAAGAAGCCCATGGTTTTATTCTTTAAGAAATTACCTTCTGTAGTACTTAACTTCACATAATCATCGTCTGCTTCCAAGTAATGTATAGCATCTACAGGAATGATTTTGATTACGCCGGCATTTTTAACAACTACCCTATTATTTTGTGCTGGCGATAAAGAAGCCGTTTCTAACAACTCTTGGCTATCATCGCCTGTGGCTAATTTAGATGGCAATTTTTGCATGGCCTGCTCAAAGCGACCTTGTTCTATAGGTTTAAGTAAATAATCGACAGCATTTACTTCAAATGCTTTAATAGCATATTCGTCAAAAGCAGTGGTAAAGATTACCGATGGTCTTTTTTCGACCAATTCCAGCATTTCAAAACCACTGATTTTGGGCATTTGAATATCCAGAAAAATTAAATCTGGCTGATGCAGTGTGATCGCTTTTAAACCTTCAAAACCATCACTGCATTCGGCAACCACCTCAATGTTTGGAAAAGCCTTCAAATAATGCTTCACGATATCTCTTGCAAGGGCTTCATCATCAATGAGTATAGCTTTAATCATTTTTTTGAGGTATTTTTAAAGTAGTAATATACAAATTATTGTTCTCCGATTCGGCCTGTAACAAGCTACTATCGGCAAAAAGAAGGTATAATCTTCGCCTAATGGCCGAAAGCCCGAAACCTGTACCCTTTGAGGTTTTCATTTCTGGGTCGTATGGATTGGTTACACAAATAACCAACAAGTTATTTTCCAATTTCACATCAACAGTAATGGTAATTGCAGTTGAGGTATTATATAGGCCAAATTTGATGGCATTTTCTACAATGGGCTGCAACAGCGTACCAGGCAAGCGAAGTGCCAGTGTATCTTCTTCAATGTTTACATTTACGCTCAACCGATGGCTAAAACGAACTTTTTCAATATCCAGATACAGCTGAATATATTCCATTTCATCAGCTACACTCACCCAAACTTCGTCGTCGCGTTTAAGGGTACCACGTAAAAATGCCGCCAATTTGGTAATCATTGTACCTGCTTCGGTAGGGTTTACAATGGTTAGGGCGTAAACAGAATTTAAGCTGTTAAAAAGAAAATGCGGCTGTAACTGATGGCGAAGCTTATTCAATTCCGCTTCTTTGGCCAAATTTTGCGTAGCTAACATTCTGGCTTGCATTTCCGATTGTTCTTCTAAGCGGTACCACAGGATATTCGCCAGTGCGCACCAAGCTAAACAAACAAAGGAAATGGCAGATTTAAAAACATCCGACAGATCTAAAAAGGAAATGTAGCTGGTTTCATTAGCAAATAGAAACGTTAGACTATATTTAGAAGCGATGACCACAGCAGCGCATAACACCAAAGTGACCAGTAGCACATATAGTAATTTTTCGTTTTTGGGTTGATAATAACCCAGCATGTTGCTAATAATGATACAGCCCACGGCCAAACAAGCACTGCTGATCACGCTATCTGCCAATGCTATTTGCCAAGAAAAATTAAAGAGAAAATACAAAACCGCAGCTCCAGCTGCCTGCCAACATAAAAGAATGATGCCCGCTATGGTCTTGATCTGCGGTTTTGATAGTGGGGTGGTTGTCAAAGCGTTTAGTTTTTAGGTTAGAAAAAGATTAATAACTCTTGAACTCTACGCCTCCGAACAACACCGTTCCTCTGATAATTACTAGTTTATTTACCTGTTCACCGGCTGGATAAATGGTTCTTTTATCATCTACACCACCAAAAACAGCAGTTACTTCCGATTTAATTTGCCATGTAGGTGGCACTACAATTTTTACACCACCGAAAATCGCAGTTACTTCGAGGATCACCTGACCTTCAAAATCCGATTGCGTAAGGTTAATATCTCCCCCGCCAAAAACTGCTGTAATTTCGCCCCCTTTTAAGTTTTTAGAATAGATGATTTGGTTGCTTCCTCCAAATACGTTGATAGATTCTATGTAATCATTGGCGTTAAAATCACCCTTAATATCCTCTTTAATTGCTTCGGGTTCTTGGCCTAATGGGTTTACACTTTCAAATTTATTGTAAGCTTCATTTTTACGCTTCCACTTATTTTTTTTGAAATTAACCGTGCTTTTAGGCTTAAGGATTAGGAACAAACCTAGCGCCAACAGCATGATAGGAAAAATGACATTAGACATGTCATAATCTCTGAAAATCTTTTCTAAGGTGAAGTAAGAACCAATTAGCACCATCACAAACCAACCGCTGTTTCTAAAATTATGGCGTGCACCTACAAACAAACCGATTACGATTAGCCATGTACTCCAACTAAAAATCCAATGAGGAAGGTATAAACCAAAATTTCTTAGCAACAAAAGTGCACCGATACCTACGATGAATAAGCCTGCCCAAACTTTACCAGAGCGATTAACCATTTCTTTATTATTATTTATATTTTCCATTGTCTTATGTGATTTGATATGCCCAAAAGTATCTCAACTATAGAGGCAACACAACACAAGACCGTTATTTGCTATCCAATTATCGGTAAAATGCATTAATTTATCGGTAAAAATTTTTGTTAATTTGATTCTTAAGTTTGCAATACCGTTCGGCATGTTTAAATGAACATGGCAGATCCTGAAATAAATTCAGGATGACGGACAGAAAAACCTTAATTAAATCCCTCGAATAAAAATAACAACAATGAAAAGATTACTCTTTATCGCTTTAATTATACTGCCGTTTTTCGTCCATTCGCAAGACGTTAATCAACACTACAAAATCTACGATGTGCAGAAACAAAAGACCATCAATTTGGATGATATTGTGGCAGATATGGCTAATGCCAATGTTTTATTTTTTGGAGAAGAACATAACGACTCTATTGGGCATTACTTAGAGGTAACTTTATTTAAAAAATTGGCTGCAGCGTATGGAAATAAAATTGGATTAACCCTAGAAATGTTCCATACCGATGTACAAACCGTAATTGATGAATACTTAGCTGGTATGATCACTGAAAAGAATTTTATTAAAGAAGCGAGAGCTTGGAACAATTACAAAGATTACAGACCGATGGTTGAATTTGCTAAAAGCGAAAGCATTAACGTAATTGGTGGTAATGCAGCAGCTAGATATAGCAATGCTGTAACTAGAAATGGTTTGGAAGTATTGGCTAAATTCCCCGCCGATTCTAAACAATTTCTACCTCCAAACGCAGTAGATACGGCAACAGGAAGATATTACGAAAAGTTTATTGGCTTACTTGGTGGACACGGCATGGGTGCAATGAAAGTTTACCAAACGCAGAATTTCTGGGATGCGACCATGGCTTGGTCTATCGCTAAATTTGCTAAAGCAAATAAGGATAAAAAGATTTTTCAAGTTAATGGTCGTTTCCATAGTGATGAGAAATTGGGTACTTATGCACAATTGAAAAAGTATGCGCCCAAACTTAAGGCTTTAAATATTGCAGCATTTTCATCGGATGATTTTGCAAATCCAAATTGGGAAAAGCATAAAGATTTGGGGGATTATATTATCCTTACGGATCCGAAAGTGAAGAAGAGCTTTTAAGGAAGTAATAGCATTCTTCATTTCCACCGCAGCGTAGCGAGTGGAAAGATCTTTTATTTCTACATTCAAAGATTTCTCCACTACGGTCGAAATGACGGGTATTGGCGGCAGGGCTCTCTTTATTTCACCCACCCCAACTTCAATCCAAAATAAAAACTACGACCAGGTGCAACATTATAATACCTGCCGCCAAATCCGTTGATATCATTTCCTAAGCTATAAGTTTGGTCGAGCAGGTTATCTGTACCAACAAACAACCTGCTAGTCGGGATTTTCAATCTAGATTCAATTAGTTATGGATTACAAATCCATTTTTACGGGGTGCCGGATTACAAATCCGGACCAACAAAAGGCCTGTGCTCGGTCTGCAACCCGCTAGTCGGGATTTGCAATCCCGACTCAACTAACAATGGATTTGCAATCCATCTTAATAAAATATTACATTATAAATTGAATATATTGAGCTCTCGAATAATCCAGACCTGAAAAAGACCTGTGCTCGATCCGCAACCCGCTAGTCGGGATTTGCAATCCCGACTCAACTAACAATGGATTTGTAATCCATCTTAATAAAACATTACATTATAAATTGAATATACAGGGTATCAAATAATGCAGACCAGTCACAACGTTTAGCTTTTAGTCGCACATCTGATTAAACCAGAAAAAATTTAGCTACTTGTTGCTCAACCACGCCAGCTTTAGCCCAAAATAAAAACTACGAGCAGGTGCAACATTATAATACCTGCCGCCAAATCCGTTGATATCATTTCCTAAGCTGTAAGTTTGGTCGAGCAGGTTATCTGCACCAACAAACAATTGGAAAGGTATATTTTTAATTCGTTTTTGATAACCTAACTTCATCGACACCAATTGAAAATCATCTGCATATTGTGTGTTAGCATCATTCAAGGCTATCTTCGCATTGTGATTTAAGCTTAGAAATGCAAAAAATCCACTTTTATGATTAATATCAGCCATTACGGTGTAAGTGCGTGGTGCTACGCCAGGCAATTGATTACCCGAAAAATCATCAGTTAGCTGTACAAACTCGTCGTACCTGAAGTGATGCCAAGCATAAGCACCCTGTAATAAAACAGACAGAGGCTTTTCTTTAGCCAATACTTGGTAAGACAAATTAACTTCAACACCTTGCTGCTTGGTTTTACCAGCATTAAGGTAATAATTAGCACCAGCTGCATCTCTACGAGTTACGATGGAATTATTTAGCAAAGTATGGAAATAACTCGCATCTAAGAATAATCGTTCATCTAATAAATTCCATCTGATGCCAGGTTCTATATTCCAACCTTTTTCTGCCTGCAAAGCTAAATTATAGCTGTTGTTATCTGCAAAAATCTCGCTGCTAGCTGGCGGAGAAAAGCCTTTAGTTATATTAATATAGGTAGCAAAACTTTCATCTATTTGATAAAGTGCAGCGAAACGAGGTTGAAATTGAGCTTTAAAATCTTTACTTGCGTCGACATTTGGCATTTCGCTACTGCGCAAAAAATCTAATGAGAATTGATTTATACTTGCTCCAGCGGTAAACAACCAATTGTTCACTTTCCAATTCATTTGCACAAAAGCCATCCATTGCAATATATCTAGCTCATCATCCGTAACTTGATTTCCCCTGCTCCCTTGTAAATTTCGGAAGGTTTTAGAAGTGAAATCGCCACGTTGTAATTCTCCACCAAAATGTATGGAGAAATCCTTAAGACCGTAAATGAAACTCGTTCTCCCTCCCCAATGCGGTTCTTTCTTTAGTTCATAATTTTGTATCGCAGGATTTTCTGTTTCATTATAAAAGCCATAGAAACTCGTAGTATTACTTAATTTAGGTGAGAAAGAATATTTATGCGTTAAACCAAGTAAAGCGGCTTTTTGATGAATATGCGCATTTGCCAAAACTGCACCTTGATTAGCACCTACCGATGGTCTTGCCTGACGGGGATTGGCCTGATATTCCGCTAAAGTCAACGCTCCAGGAGTTTGATAATTTAAATCGCTATAAATGAAATGCAAACTCAACTGCCCTTTAGCAAAAGTTGGAAACTGTGCTTGATAGCTCACTAATCGACGCTTCATTTCTATGTGCTCACGATAGCCATCGGCACTTGCCTCTTCATAATTAAACTGGTGCTTTTTTAACTGTAACTGTAAATTATAGTTGATGGTACCAAAGCTACCAACTGTAAAACCCCCGTTAGCTTGAATATTTCCATCTACTTGCGGCGCATCAAAAAGCACTACCCCGCCAGTTCCAGCTCCATACAAACTACTTCCAGGACCTTTAATGATTTCTATTCCACCTATGTTGTAAAAGCCCAACATATTCAACATCGAATTACCACCAGGTGCAGTAAATGGAATGCCATCATAATATATTTTTACGTTTCTAACTCCATACGGACTACGAACAGAACTCCCACGAATATTCAATCGATAGCTACCTGGCGAACGTTCCTCCATTCTTACTCCAGGCGTTGCATTCACAGCTTGCAAAACATTACTATTAGCATAACGCTGTAACTGTGTTAATCCAATCTTATTTACCGCAGCAGGTGTTGCCATCAATGTTTTACTTCCATAAGCATTAACAACTACGCTATCCAAAGCTACTTTTAACAAAGTATCTTGCGTTTGTGCATTTAAAGAAGTAACAAAGAATAAACAGAAAAGTAGGCTAAGGAAAAGGCGTTTGTGCATCGGGTTTAGAACAAAAAACAGTAGGCTTTGTTTAAGAATCTTAGTGAAAATGCTCTCCAGAAAAATAATACCATTTCCCAGCTTCTTTTTTAAAAACAGAGCGTTCGTGGTGCGTATATTCTTTTAAACCATGTTGATAAAATGCTTTAAATTCTACCACATCTTTTTTGGCATTAACAACCTCTAAGCCAACCCAATGGTTATCTTTCGCCCATTTCCCTATTTCATTTTTACTATATAAATGCCTTTTCGAAGGATGTGTGGTATCCCAAAGGTAATCTATAAGATGTAAAGCATAGGCGCAGTACCTCGAGCGCATCAGCTGCTCTGGCGTTTGTGCTACAATAGCATTAGCGTGGAAAGGCTGGCAACATTCGGCATAAGATTTACCAGAACAGCAAGCACATGAAATTATAGACATATACATGATTAAACGTCCAAAAGTACGCTAAAAAAGAAATTAGCTCTTCTAAAAGTTGTATTTTTCAATGCGAGCTTTATTTTTGTAAATAGCTAAATGTTGTAAGAACTTAAAATTTGAGCCGTGCAGACCACCCGTACCATCCCCAGTAATGAAATGGAAAGACTATCGAGCTTGTTCGAGCTTGATTTAGACTATACCAGTTTAGACAATACATTTAAAGATTTGAGCTATTTAGCAGCTAAAATTACTGGAACGGAAATTTCTCTCATCTCTTTTATCGACTCTTACACGCAATGGATTGTTTCTCGATTTGGATTAGATGTATATCAAACACCGATTAATGACACTATTTGCCAGTTTACTTTAGCGGAAGTAGACCATCTAGAAATTGAAGACCTTTCGAAAGATGCTAGATTTACGGAAAAGGGATTTATCGACGACCCAATGAACCTTAAATATTATCTGGGCATTCCGCTTAAATCTAGTAATGGTTTAAATATTGGTTCGCTTTGTGTATTAGATAAGCAACACCACAAACTTTCTGAAGAAAAAATTGAGCAATTGAAGGTGATCGCTCGTCAGATTATTAGCAGAATTAACGATGCGAGTGCTATCAAAACACTCACTAAAGAACTCAACACACAAAACGATACTTATAAAAAAGTAGCACATGATATTCGTGGACCTATTGCGGGGATCATCGGATTAGCCGACATGATTAGCGCCGACAAAGAAAACTACCCAAACGATGAGCTGCTTAACATTGTAGGCATGATGGGAAAAAGTGGCCAGTCGGTACTTGACTTGGCAGATGAGATTCTAAAAAACTCACTTAAAAGTATTGATCTTTCAGCGGAACTTTTCACACTTCAGCTATTTAAAGATAAGCTGCAAAAATTATATCAGCCGCAAGCTTTTAACAAACAAATCACATTAGATATTCAGACTAACATTGCATTTGACACCATCCAGATTAAGAAAGATAAGTTATTGCAAATTAGCGGGAACCTCATTTCTAACGCCATCAAATTCACGCCCAACGACGGAAATATTAAAGTGTATCTCGACTTAATTCTCGAAACAAATAAGAAAACACTGCTCATCGATGTTCAAGATAGCGGCACTGGCATTAGCGAAAACGCTATCCATGAAATTTTAAAAGGAACAGCAGAAAGCAGCGACGGAACTATTGGAGAAAAAGGTTATGGTTTTGGATTGCCTTGCGTTAAAAAGCTCTTGAACGAATTGAATGGCGAAATGGACATTGAATCTATTTTAGGTAAGGGCACACATTTTAAAGTAAGAGTGCCTAATGTTTAGGTTAATCTTTTATTAAATAAAAGTCAAGAAAAAGCTCCTCTGACACCGTTTTGTCATATAAGGGCTTACAGCTTCTATATTCCTTTTTCTCGAAAACATTCTTAATAATTTACTTGTAATCATATTAGCTTCCGAGTTAACGGAAGTGCATTACTTTTAAATTTATTATTATGTCATTACTATTAAACAAAGTTGCATTAGTAACAGGAGCTGGTTCTGGAATTGGAAAAGCTATCGCAGAAGCATTTGCACGCGAAGGTGCTAAGGTTGTCATCTCAGATATTAACGAAACGCATGGAAACGAGACTGTAGCAGCAATCAAAAATAATGGTGGAGATGCTTTCTTCTTCAAAGCTGATTCAGGAAGTGCTGAAGACAATCGAAAACTAGTGGAAGCTACGGTAGCCCAATACGGAAAGCTAGATATTGCCTGTAACAATGCAGGAATTGGTGGCCCAGCGGCAGCTACCGGAGATTACGATATTGAAGCATGGGACAAAGTAGTTGCTGTTAACTTAAACGGCGTTTTCTACGGATGCAAATATCAGCTATTACAAATGGAGAAAAATGGTGGAGGTAGCATAGTGAACATTGCTTCTATCCACGGAACGGTAGCGGCGCCTAATAGTCCAGCATATACCGCTACGAAACATGCTGTTGTGGGCTTAACCAAAAATATAGCCGCAGAGTATGGACAAAAAAATATTCGCTGTAATGCTGTTGGCCCTGGTTACATTAAAACGCCGTTGCTAGATAAAAACCTAGATGAAGCTAGCATGAAAGCTATTGCCGCGAAAGCAACCATGAACAGGCTAGGCACTTCGGAGGAAATTGCCGAACTAGTTGTTTTTTTAAGTTCTGACAAAGCTTCTTTTACCACTGGCGCTTATTACATTGCTGACGGTGGCTATACGGCTGTTTAAGTATTTATCGCCAAAAAACAACCTATATCCCCTAACAAGCACATGTTAGGGGATTTTTATTTTGCGTTAAATACGGTTTTTCATCTCTTCTAAAAACTATAGTATAATGAATATGTTACTAAACCAACATTAAGAAATAGAATATTATGAAAACTCATTTTAAATTTTTGACCATCTTATTTATACTACCGTTTGTATTTTTAGCCTGTAGTAAAGATGATGACCCAGCTGATAACGATTTATTTGTAGGCACATACGATGGTAATATTAGCTATACTAGTGGCAGTACTTCTACCAGTACGGAAACTGGAAAAGTTACTGTAGTAAAAACTGGAAACAATTACGACTTCAAATTTTCTAACGACATTCCAGACATAAATGGGGTAGAATTTCAGAAAAACGAAAATGAAGCTGTATCAGTTGGCAGCGACGTTAGCAAATACATTAAAATTACCGCAAGCACCCTGAGAATCGCATTTACTAAAGATGGCGCTATCTGGACTGCAAATTGTACACGTTAATACAAAGCAGTAATTAAATGAGGCGTAGCTTTTGAAGTTGCGCCTTTTTTGTTGAAAAACAGACCCAAGACAAACATTTGTAGCTCGCTAAATCATTAGCTTTGTGCTTACAAATGACACTAGAGACTAAAGCATATCAAGATGGGCAGTTCTAATAAAGCACTGTTCAATTTTTTATCAGGAATTACATTCGTGGTTTTATGGGCATCAGCCTCATCTGCCACCAAAATTGGTCTTCATTCCGTACAACCTCTAGTACTTTCTATTCCTCGTTTTATATTGGCTTCTGCACTGATGTTGGGCATTGCACATTTATTCATGAGGCAACCTTTACCTAGCTCCAAAACAGCTTGGAAAAAAATTGCTATTTATGGTTTTCTCAACGTTGGGCTATATCTTGGCCTCTATGTAGTAGCGATGAAAGAGGTTTCGGCTGGATTAGGTTCCTTATTTATTGCCATTAATCCGGTGTTAATTATGCTCATCAGCACCATTTGGTTTCGCCAGCCCTTAAGATTAATAACTGTTTCTAGCTTTTTGTTATGCATGACAGGCATGCTAATTGCCGCTTATCCCCTTTTAGATGGTAGTCATGCTAGTCCTTTGGGCTTAGGTTTACTGCTTTTGAGCAACATTTCTTACTCAGCTGGTGCTATTTATTTTTCTAAACAGCATTGGGATGGCATGCATATTTTAACGATTAACGGCTGGCAAACGTTATTTGGCTGCTTATATCTACTACCTTTTGCGATATACTTTTATCAGCCAACTGCTAATACCTTCGACTTTGGTTTCATAGGAGCTGTAGTTTGGTTAGCCATTCCAGCTTCAATTATCGCTTCCTTATGTTGGATGTCTTTGCTTCGCGATAATCCTACCAAAGCATCGGCTTGGCTGTTCTTGTGCCCTATTGCTGGTTTCATCATTGCTGCCGTTATTATGAAAGAGCCGCTTACTTGGTACACTTTGGTTGGTGTAATCTTGGTAATCATTGGTTTATATATCGTTCAGCGGTTGAAAAGCACAAAAAATTAAATGTAAAATGATTTTAGTCGTTGGAGAGATTTAACCACGAAGGCGCAAAGAACACAAAGTTAATTTGCTGATCTTATATTTATGTGGTATGGTGACAACACCAACCACAGGTGAAATTTAACCACCAAGGTACAGAGAACACGAACTAATTTGCCAATCTTATTTTTAGGTGGTGTGTTGATAAGACTAACCACAAGTGAAAAAATTAATCAACTAAACAGCAAACCGATAGTATGAATTGCTGTTAGTCATGTATGAAACATAGCTTATTTATCCTACTAATAACGTTAATTTCTATTGCAACACAAGCTCAAGAAACAGACTGTAAGCTTCGCTACACTAAAACTCCAACGGGCTATTTAATGGTTTTACGTCAAGGTGATGATGTTTTTAAACAGTTAGAGCAGATCGCATTGGAAGAAAAAATTCCATCTGCCAGTATTTACGGAATTGGCTTTGGCGGTAAAGCTACTTTCGGGTTTTATGATTTTGAGCAGAAGAAATTTAATCCAAAAACTTTTGAGCGTGTAGAAATGGGTAGCTTGAATGGTTCTATTGCCTGGAGCGATGGAAAGCCTTCCCTACATCTTCACGGTGTTGCTACAGATGAAAAGTTCAGTGCTTACGGCGGACATTTATTATCACTATCCGTTGGTACGGGTTCTATGGAGATTACCGTGTTGGTGCACGATAAAAAGCTGGAAAGAAAAGTAGAGCAGCCGCTAAATGCTAATGTATTGCAGTTGCCTTGTAATTTGAAATAGCTTAATTTGTTTTCAGCTGCTTAGGATCGTTCACTACAATCTGTAGCTTCTCCTTATAAAGTGTAACCTTACCAGTAACACAAATACGCTTATTTTCGAATAATTCTACAGGGTCTTTCTCGAATTTAGCTTTATCTGCCTTAAATACTACAACTGTGATTACTTCTTTGGGAAATTTACCTCCTAAATTAAGTAGACTCAAACTCTCTAACGAGCGGGCACTGTAAACCGAATCGCAAAGCGTTACTTCTTTACCTACATGGTTAACTACATCTTTAATAGAAACCGTATTCTGGCTTTTAGCAATAAAAAAAGCAACGCAAAGCGTAAGAGTTACCATCAGTTTTTTCATGCAGTGAAGATACTAATTACAACTTTAAGCTATACTTCTTTTAAGAATTAAATTTCTAAGCTATTTATTCTACACAAATCAACTATTCATGCAGTAAATGACTGTGATGATAATCACTATTATAAATAATAACTTCATCCAATCAGCTTGGCGATCTTTAGCTATCATACACATTTGGTTTGCCTAACAACAATTCTACGCTAATTTGGTTTTAATTTTTAAAACTTTTAGTTGTACAAACACTAAGCTGAGATGACGACAACGGGAACAGCCTCTGCTTTTCAGTCAATTGTTCCAATTCCAGCCCCATGTACATTAGCTCGACTTTAGTGGGAACAGTGAATCAGAAAATCTTTTTATCCAAAGCGAACAAGAGCGGTTATTTTGAGCGCTAATCTTATTACCAAAAGGCGGCCACCGTTTAAAACAATGGCCGCTTGAAAATAATAATATGTTGGGCTGGTTAAAAATTAATTGATCGCATAAAATTCCACATCAGTAAGTGAAATTCCAGTTGTACCCAAGCTACTTCCACCAGTTTTAATAACGAAGTATACGGTGCCACTTTTGTTAAACTGAATCTCATTGTTACTTCCATTACAAGAAAGTACAGACAATTTATCGTCGAAAGCAGATTTTCCGCAACCAGACCAAGTATTCAATCCAAGTAATACAGGTACACCACTGTAATCTTGGCCTGCAACTGGCGCCTTTTCGTTAATATAGAGTTCAAACCAAGAATCGTTGGCGCCACTTCCAAATACCCTTGCATCAAATTTATAGGTTTTTCCAGCTTCCACGTTAATGGCCTGATAAATACCCTGATGCCCAAAGTTGCCGCCAGTAGCAGTAACACTTCCATTATTAAAGGTCCAGTTTACTCCAGAGCCGATATCGAGAATAGTCCAACTTGCGGCATCACCCGGCTTCATTTCACCACCTTGGAGCAGGTTTTCACCTTTAAAATCTTCTTCAATGGTAACTTCCTGTGTAGATTCGGCAGTACCTCCGGTAGTGAAAATTTTCATTCTAACTTTATAAACACCCTTTTTAATAAAAAATTTTGAGGTATTGGCACCCTCTGCAAAGGCGCCGCTGCCCATATCCCAGTGCACATACCAAACTGGCATTTTGCCATCGTATTTAAAATTGATGATATTCGGATTGTTTTTATCAACACTGTGGCTAAATACGGCATCGCTTGCCGATGGCACTTGTGCGGGTTCTTCCTTTTTCTTACAATTTGAGAATAAAAAAAGGACGCTTATAAATAGCACTTTTATCGATGTTAAGCTTATTTTTTCCATTATAATATTTTGTCAAATGATTTTGAAACTGCAATTGCAGCGCTTCATCAAATTATTTATTTCCACTACATCTTTTATCGTTCATAACCTGGATTTTCTACCAGTTTACTATTGTTGTTAATCAGATCTCTTCCTATTGGGAGATAATACTGTCTTTCGTAGAAGGCCATTTTACTCGCCTCGGCGTTAACCGTTTCATAGGTGAAGGTTACATTACCAGATCCATCGATGTGACGTAATGGTCTATCGCCTAAAACTTGGATACTTAGCTTATCTACCGCAATCCTCCATCTTCTAACATCCCAGTACCTGTGGTCTTCAAAGGCAAGTTCCAGTTTCCTTTCATTTCTGATTCGGTCTCTTAACGCATCGCCACTGTAAGTTGCAAAGTCAAGATTCTGTTGTAACCCTGCTCTTATACGTATCTGCTTAATGAAAGTTCTAGCTTCTGCATCGTGACCAGTTTCTACGGCTGCCTCGGCAGCATTCATATAAATTTCACCCAGTCTAAACACGATACAGTCTTGGCCAGAATAATAACGCTGAATAAATAACGGAGAACTACTGTCCATCAAGTATTTGCGAACATAATAACCTGTTTTTGTAGCATCTGGATGAACGCCGAAACCATCCTTGCCTATCCCCGTTCCTGCTTTGGTGTCTATCTCTCCATTTCTATCGGTTGCATACCAAATTTGAACATTGGAGCCCTGAAATAAAGAATTATTAGTCATAATTGTAGCGGCTAAACGCGGATCACGGTCTTGGTAAGGATTTGTGGGATCAAAACCAGACCCAACTTCTTGGGGAAGCAGACCGGTACTCAACACCTCATAGCTATCCACCATTTGCTTGGTTGGTGATAAACTTGAGCCCCAATCTACCCTATAACTGTAAGGCACATTTTTAAGATCCCATTCGTGACCCTTTTCATAAGGAATATAGATTTTCCTGAAGATCGTTTCCTCCAAGGTTTCATCTACAAAAAGTTGATAATAATTTTTAGTCGCATCAGGATATTTGTTGAACAAACGGAATGGAGCTTCGGTAATTATTTTTTTTGAAGCAGCCAAAGAACGGTTATAGTAACTGTCGGCCTCGGCAGCAGCAATACCAACAACACCTTCCAGTTCCAGTTTACCATATTTTGCAATACTTCCCGCATACAAAGCAGCTCTAGATTCTAATGCTTTTGCTGCCCATTTAGTAGCTCTCCCATCTAATGCACCCCAAGATTCTGGAAGTAAGGTAAATGCTTTTTCAAGATCTGCTAAAATCTGGTCATATACCTCTTTTTCTTTATTGCGCTTTGGATAAAGCTCATTTTCAGGCGTAGTTTCCGGATTTTGGGCATTTAAGATAAGTGGAACCCCGCCGTAGCGTTTTACCATTTCGAAATAACTGAAAGCCCTCAGATACAATAGCTCGCCCATACGATTGTTACGCTCAGTTTCGCTCATTACTCCTGATCCAGCTTTAGCAATATTTTCGTAGGCATAATTAATCTTGTAAACATTGAAATAGCCCCACCAACCTAATGGCCACCAGTTGATATTGGTTCCCCAGTTGCCTGGTCTGAAATTATTAGTTGCCCCATTCCAGTCGTAGGTACTCCTTGCTTCATCAGAAAGTGCCGAACGGTACGCATCGCCAGCTCCTCCAAAGTCACTCAAATAACACCAAGGCATGTTGTCGTATATTTTATATAAGTAGGTATCCATTAATGCCTTGTCTTTCCAGACATCCGCATCAGTGATACGATCCAAAGGTGGTTCGTTTAAAAACTTTTTACAGGAAGTAAAAAGCATGAATACAGTGATGATAAGTATGTTAATTTTTTTCATTGGATTAAAATTGAATGGATAAATGCCATTAATAAATTCATTAAATGGATAGATTTAGACCAAAAGTGTAGGATTTGGTCTGCGGGTAGTAATAGCCATTTCCACCAGTCCACTGAGGATCAAAACCCTCCTTGATACCCGAAATCACCCATAGGTTGTTTCCTGTTACAAAAAAACGGGCCTCACCTATCCTTAGCTTATCCCTGAATTTTTTAGGCAGGTTATAACTAAGGTTGATGTTTCTGACACGTAAATGTGTGCCGCTTCTTAACCAAAAATCAGAATAGCGATAGTTGTTCGGGTTTGAACCACCTAAAACTGGTCTTGGATAAGGCGCACCAGTGTTTTCTGGTGTCCAGAAATTCATTTGGTATTTATAACCATTAAACCCATTCTTTAAAGCAGCCTGTGCTTCACCATCAATATACATCGTATAGCCAGCAGCGCCTGTTAACAATACCGATAAAGAGAAGTTTTTATAGTTTAAGCCTAGATTCATAGAATAGTTCATATCTGGCTTTTCACCTCTGCCTATAACGGCCCTGTCCTTATCATTGATGATTCCATCGCCATTTAAATCCTTAAACCTTACATCTCCAGGGCGGATTGTGCTGTTGTTGTTTCCATCTTGAATAGCATGAGCCGTTATTTCCTCAGCAGTTTGGAACAAACCATCAGAAACATGACCCACCCTTCTGTTGTTCAAGCGGCCAGTTTGACTTAACTGATTTCGCACAAACGGATCCAAATCAAATTGTTCGTCTATAAAAATAGCTCGCTCTCTTGACCTAGAGAAACTGGCACCTATTGAATAGGATAGGTCTTCGTTGATTTTATTTGAATGGTTAACATTCACCTCAAAGCCTTGATTAGAATACTTGTACAGGTTCTGTTGAGAAAGTCCGACCCCTAAAGTTGAAGGTATTTTGGCAGATCCAGAGGCAAGCACGTCGGACTGGTCTCTCTTAAAATAATCGAAGGTAACTGTTGTTGTCTTATTAAGGATAGTAAAATCAACACCTGCATTGTAGGTAACAATATTTGACCAAGTAACATCTATGTTTGCTAAAGAAGAGTTGTCGATGGTAGGTACAGCCTGATCTTTAATCACAAAGAATCCGTTGTAATTAAACCCAGACAGCCATTGATAGGCTGCGTTACCGTCATTGCCCGCGGTTCCTACCGAAGCTCTAAATTTCAGATCTTGAACGGCCGTTTTCAATGGTGCAAAAAATGCTTCATCAGAGATTCTCCAACCCAACGAACCAGAAGGGAAAAAGCCCCAGTTTTTGCCAGGAGCAAATTTAGACGAACCATCATAACGGAAAGAAAATTCAGCTAAATACTTTGCCTTATAGTCGTAAGTACCACGTCCAATCAGTCCTAAACGATTCTCTCTCCACTGGCTTCCAGATGCATCTTTGTTTTTGTTAGAACCAGCAAACATCTGATCAATCAAATCTGATTGAAAATCCTGTCTTCTTCCAAAGAAATTATTACCTCCCTGTTTTTGGGTCTCCCAAACCAATAAGCCGCCAACATTGTGGCCACCAAATGAATTTTTATAGTTTAAGGTTTGCTGTAAAACATAGTTGTTGTTATAGGTCGCATTTTCTGTCAAAATTGTCCTACTCGCAGCACCTTCTGGGCTCACTACAAAAGGGTCATAGTTTCCGCTTACTGGATTTAGCGTATAAACGGTATAAGCTTTTACCCAATTTTTATTGTAAGTATTGTCGTAAACAACAGATGCAAATGAAGAAAGGCTTAAACCAGGCACCTGCTTAATGTCCCATTTAAGGGAAAGCTTGGCATCAATGTTATTGTTGGCATCTTTGTAGTAACCAACATTGGAATTCTTCAGACCTTCGACCGGATGTACCGGACTATTGGTTGGCTTTGCAGCTGTGCCATCAGGATAGTAAGCCAGATCAATTGGCAAATTTCGGTGAAGTGAACGGTAAATATCATAGGCAGAATAGCCTGGCGCATCCCTGTTCTGTCTCCTCGCTGCAAGATTAAAAGAGAGCTCCAAGTTATCTAAAATCTTGGTGTCTATATTTCCCCTGATGTTGTATTGATTAAAATTTAAATTATTGGCTTTATATAATGAACCTTGGTCAATAAATCCAGCAGAAAGGAAATATTTTGTGTCTTGCGTACCGCCAGAAACGTTCAAATTATGTCTTTGCTGAGTACTGTATCTATTTAAGGTTTCCTTAAACCAATTGGTATTGGGATATTTCAATGGATCAGATCCATTCCTATATTTTTCAATATCCTGCTCGGAATATTTGGGAGCCTGCCCCGAATTGACAGACATCTGATTGCTCATGATCGCATATTCTTCAGAATTTAGATAATCGGGAAAGGAAGTTGGTGTACTAAAGGTGAACTGATTGCTGTAGCTCAACTTTGGTTTTCCTAATTCTCCTCTTCTCGTTTTAACGAGAACAACACCATTTCCACCCTGAACACCATAAATTGAAGCAGCAGCGGCATCTTTTAGAATAGATATGCTTTCCACTTCATTAGGATCCAATTTATTGATATCACCTGGGCTACCATCAATAATTACCAGGGCATTGCCAAAATTCCTGATTTCGAACCTAGAATCACTAAAACCTGGTTCTCCAGACGTTTGGCGCACAAACAAACCTGGAGCTAGCCCTTCTAGTGCATTACTTACATTAGCCACAGGAACTTTCTTTAAAAGTTCGGTATTAATTTGGGAAACGGACGAGACCAGATTACCTTTTGCCTTAACGCCGTAACCTACAACAACCAGTTCTGAAAGCGAACCTATGTTTTCCTCAAGATTTATATTGATTATGTTTTGGTCATTGATCCTAACTTCTTTTGTAGTAAAACCAGTAAAAGAGAAAACTAAAAACAGATCGTTTTCTGAGGCAACAATGGTATAATTTCCCTCAGCATCGCTGACCGCATTTTTTTTGGTGCCTTTGATACTGATAGTTGCTCCAAGCAATGGTTTTCCATCTTTATCAGTCACTTTACCCTTGATAATGATGTCGGCAAAATATGACCCACTTCGGTATTCAGCCGATGCTGGTTTGTTGCTGATTACTATCGTGTTATTTTTAATGGAATAATCGAGACCCTTTTCCTCTAAAATATATTTTAAAACCCGATCCAAGGATTCCTGTTTAAAATTTACGCTCTTGGTGTTCGCCATTTTTAGTTTTTCAACACCAAAAAACACATTGTAACCCGTTTGTTTTTGTATCTCTTTAAATACATCCTTTAACGATGCGTTGGCTTTTTGATAGGTAATTTTTTGGCCAAAAGAGTTTGCACTGACTTGGGTCATAAAGAAGGTCAGTAGAAAAACTATCATTTTAATACTCATGATTATTTGTCGTTTCGCTGATGTGCTGAGCAGCTTTTTGGAATGCACCGCCTTAAGGACATTGCCCTTAAATACCCGATTAAAATTCATACATTTGGTTAAGTTTGATTTATAAAAATTATGTTTCAACGTGATGATATAAATCCATTCTTTTTGCCAGGAGTGCCGCAAACATTCCTGGCTTTTTTATTATGGATTTAGTAAAGAAATAAGTTTAATTCAATACGATAATCCTCCTTCCTTCAATTTTGAATTTAACAGATTTGGTCATTTCTAGAATTTCTAAAACCTGTGATACGTTTTCGAAACGGGAAATAGTTCCCCAGAATAATTTGGTTGGCGCAGGCTTATGCGCAAAAGCCACTTCCACGTCATACCACCTCGAAATTTGGCGCATAATCACTTCAAGATGTTCATCGTTAAACATAAACTGGCCGTTTTTCCATGCAACGGCTATTTCCGTATCTACATCGGCCACCGCCAATGAGGTTCCTTTAAGCAACGATTGCTGACCTGGCTTTAAAGTGTGGACAGCAAAAGCACTGCTAACCCTCACACGCCCTTCTAGCAAGGTGGTTTTGGTTACCCCCTCATCTTTATAAGAATTGATATTGAACTTTGTACCCAAAACCTCTACCTCCTGATGGTCGGTTTTTACAATGAATGGAGCTTCTTTATTCCGGCTAACCTCAAAATATCCTTCTCCGCTTAATTCAACCTTTCTTTGCTTCCCCGCAAAATAAGTTGGAAATCGCAATGAAGAAGCAGCATTTAACCAAACCTTTGTACCATCGGGCAAGACAATATTAAACTGACCACCTTTAGGCGTTTCGACCGTATTATAGCTAGCCGGCAAAGAATTGTCTTCCGCATTCACTACGGTGTAAATTAATTGGCCATCGGCAGTTTTGGTAATGCTAACATTGGCTTGGTCGGCAATATTTCCATCCGCGGCGTCATTAAGAGAAATCTTTTGTCCATCTCCTAAAGTCAATAAGGCTTTATTCCCCCCGGGAAGAATTTCCATGGCCACTGTATTCTCGTCTGATTTATTGTAAAAAAACAAGCCGACCGAAAATACCACTAACAATACCGCAGCTGCAGCAAACTTAGTTTTAGAGAATCTTTTATACAATGGAATGTTAACTACAGGCTGGTGCAAAGGAAGTCGATCGCCAATTGCTTTCAAATCAGCTTTCAAATCTTCTGCTGAGATCAGCTCGGATGATTCTTGCTGTAAGTACCAACTTTCTAAAAGCTCTGCTTCTTCAGCAGTTGCATTACCTTCCGTGTATTTTTTGATCAGCGCTCTTATTTCTTCTTTTTTCATTATGCTCGTAATGTAAAAGATAGAGTCGGCCAACTCGAGGCTTGGGGGTAGAGAAAAATGAAAAAAATTAAAACAAAAAGTAAAACACGTTTGTACCCAACTTTATGCGTAATATTTTAAGGGCGTTATGCACCTGTTTTTTTACCGTCTGCTCCGAAATACCAAGCTGGTCGGCAATTTGGCGATGGGTTAGGTTTTCATTTCTGCTGAGTTTAAAAACCGTTCTCATTTTCTCTGGCAGCGCAGCAACTTCTCGATCAATAAGTTCAATGAGCAGTTTCTCCCTTATCCTATGGTCTGTAATATATTCTCCCTTTTCAACAAAACGCTCAATAGAATCCAAATACTTTTTCTCCAACTGATTTCTGGAGATCCGATCGAAAACCTTATAACGCACTGCCGTATATAAATAAGCAGCCAAGCTCTCCTGTATTTCTATTGCAATATGGTTTTGCCAAAGACTAATGAAAAGGTCATGTAGAATATCTTTACAGTCTTCTCTGCTTTGCAATTTATTAAAAAGATGAATATACAATTTACCATGATAGCGATTATAAATCTCGGTAAAAGCTATATTATCGCCTGCTTTTAACAAAACGACGAGTTCGCTGTCAGTCAATTCATTATAGTAGCGCATTGCCCTGGTTGTATATTTGGAGTTTTTTCTGATCCCTATTTTCGATGTTAGAAAGGGAACTTTGGCGATAAACTTACATATTTTAAATAAAAAACCTTAAAAAAAAGCAAATCAGTAAAATTTCACAGCGTCAGTTTTTATAAAAAATGCAATTAGAATTGTAATAACCAACATTCCTACAAAATCTTTTACGGATATAGTCAGTTCCAGCGCTTTCCCGAACGTTTCCTAAACACCTCTAAATGCAGAGAAATTTTCAAGAAAACGTTCGCCAAATGACGTATCACTACTTGATGAGGTATTTTACTACCGAAGTTTCGCTAAAGTGTTATTTTATTCGCTTGATGCGTAAATGGTCCATGTGCCATTCATGTACCGTTGATGTGTTGTTGTTGTGTGTTTCTTGTGCCGACCCAGTGTGTAGACTGTGTGTAGCTGGTGTTGAGAGGGATTCATAGCTTTAGCCGACGCTATACGTATCGCTTGTTTTAGAGGCTATAAAGCTAAGAAGTTTCAGAAGATGCATTTAAAGCAAGCCTAGCTTAAAAATCCAATCCATTTAACATTCTACCTGCATCCTCAAAACTGTAAAATCAACCTAAATCATACTCGTATTGGTTACTGCAGGTCTAACTTAGTGAGTATCGAAAGATCTCACCCTAGGGCTATGCAGGTAGCCTCTTTTATCTTCTATTATTTTTCATACAGCATCCCCTATACGGACCACGTAGCATTGCCGGGCAATATGAGCTCTAACTCAAGGTCTGCCATTAATTTTTAACCATAGCTACACAAGCAGCCGCTAAGCTCTTTATCAAACTGATATAGCGATTAGGACTGGTAACCAAGCGTTGCAATGTAAATACATACTTAATGAGTGCATATATCGCCTCACCCTACGGTTGTGCAAGCAACCTCATCAAATCTCATTCTACGATCAACTGTATCCCCGCTTTTTCAGCTTTGTAGCCTATCTTCTCCTTTAAACTGTAATAACTCCAGTTCTGTAGCAGGAAAGGATCTTCTTTGGCCAGCTCTTCTTTCGCCTGCTGGTTCACCAATAGCAGCGTAGCCGCGTTATGTTTAACACAAAAGTTGATCAGCATTCGGCTATACACATGCAGCTTATAATCCACATAACGCTTTTCCTGTTGTTTATAGTCGTCCAAGCTTTTCATCTTCCGTTTTCTGCCATGCCCACCACGGTTAAAGCTTGCGCCCTTCTTCACCCGATAGATCGCGGCCCGTATGGCCAAACGCCGATGTAGGAACTCTTCCTTACTACCAATGGTATATTGGTGCTTTCCAATCTTCACCACTACCGGATGTTCTATAGACAGCGAAGCTTCCGCAATGACACTGGGATCTAGTTGATGGCACTCCTTATCGATCTGTATGGCAGCCAATAAAAATACCTTGCCCTGATCTAACTGCAAATAACTAGACTGGAATTGCAATTGGAATTGCAATTGGAATTGCAATATTAAAGTAGAGACATTTTAGGCAGCTTCTATTTTATTTTTCA